>SKEW01001177.1_pt1 | contig 16803 bp, 9 predicted proteins | sample 4841441 | NCBI WGS metagenome assembly SKEW01 (sample SAMN11008799, study PRJNA524170) | human gut metagenome | isolation source: fecal sample from pouch patient p41 | place: Israel: Tel-Aviv | reverse complement strand
GATTTCCATACATTAAAGTACCTAATCTATAAATTTTAGCAGCACCAAGAGCTGTTAAAATGGTAGATAATAATAACATAATAAATGAAATAATTATTTCTATATTAGATACAGTACCAAGTGAAACTCTTATAAGCATAGTCATAGAAGAACTAAAAGGGATAAATGAAGCAATTTTTATTAAAAGACTATCACTATTAGTTAGTCCAAACATGCTTATAAAGAATACAACAACAAAAATCATAGTTACAGGTCCTATACTAGAACTAATATCTTCTGTTTTTGAAACTAAGGCACCAAGAGCTCCAAATATAAATGAGTAAAATAAGTAACCAATACTACCAAAGATAATAAATGTTAGTAGTATATTACTAGGAATCTTAAATACTCCATCTAAAAGACCATTCCAAGCCTTACTATTTAATGTATAACTTATCATACCAGATCCTAATATTATAGCAACTTGTAAGAAGCTTGCTAATGCAGCACCTATTACTTTACCAAATATAAGGCTATTACTACTAGCACTTGTTACTAGAACTTCAATTGCTCTATTACTTTTTTCAGAAGTAACTGAAACAGCAATTAATTGACCATATAGTAATATCATCATATACATTGCAAAAATAAATATATAAACATAGAAGAAATTGCCTGCACTATCTTTTCCTAATATACTTATTTCTGATTCAAATGGGATATTAATAACTGATTGTAATTCATCAATATTTAAATTATTATTTTGAGCATACTCAATTTGATTTAATGTAGATAATATGTTTTCAAAAATCATTTGATTAGTATCAGTGAAACCAGAATTATCAACTAAGTATGAATATTTATTTAAACTTTCAACAATAAATCCCGCTTTAGCATCTCCAGATTTTATAAGATTTTCAGCTTCATCTTTACTATTTACTATAGTCCAAGTTGAGTTTGGAAATGCAGTTTCAAGAATACTCTTATCACTAATAATATTATTAGTATCCATGATAATATAGTTAGTTTTATCTTTGCTTTCTTCTATATCATCAGGTATGTTGAATAACTCTTTCTTTCCTGTTCCATAGTAATAAATCAATTTCCAGTCACCGTTTCGAACGGCACAATTAAAGTTGATTCCGGGACCGTCATTTCCCCAGTTGTTAGGCATATTCCAGAAAAGACTCCGACCCTTAGCTGGGTTGCCTGTCTGTTTCAGCAGAGGGATGAAACTGATACCGTCTATCGGTTGAACTGTCTGGTAGTTCTTGACACCTGCCATTTCAAGAATAGTAGGGTAGAAGTCTTCTATCAACAAGTAGTTGTTGCATTTGCTTCCCGGAGCTACTACTCCCGGCCAGCTGATAATCATCGGTTCGCGGATACCGCCTTCATAAGTAGAACCTTTACCACTGTTCAATGGATAATTCTGTGTATGCAGCTTGCCGTCACGCCATCCGGATTCGGATGCAAGTCCTCCGTTATCACTCATAAAAATGATAATAGTGTTGTTGGCTTCTCCATTCTTTTCCAGCCAGTTCATTAAATCACCTAAACTTTTATCCATTCCTTCAATCAGTGTGGCATAAGCAGCTTCATGGTCTGTCATTCCTTTTTTCTTGTACTTCTCATAGAAGCGCATATCTTTGTTCAAAGGAATGTGGATGGCATATTGCGACATATACAAATAGAAAGGCTGATTATACTTTTTCGCTTTATCCAGTGCTTTAATGGCTTCCAACGTCAATGCTTCAGTTACAAAGGTTTCCGTTCCCCAATATTTCTCTAATCCGGGAACAGACATCAGTGATACCGCTTTCCCATCTTTGGTATGTCCGTAGTTCTCTTCTCCCAGGTAACTGGCAAGTCCACCGGCCGCATGTCCGGCAATATTTACCTCGAATCCCCAATGATGCGGATCTTCCCCTGGAGTATCTATCGCTCCGAAATGGGCTTTTCCACAATGTATAGTATGATAACCGCTGTTCTTTAGCAGTTGCACGAAGGAGGTTCCTACGAAAGTATGATTAGTGCCGGACACTTGACTTACTCCATTGTAATTCCAGTCAGGGACTGCCAGAATGCTATCTTTACGGTCTGTCATTGTATTCTTTTGCAGCGTCCAGTTAGTTACTCGGTGACGTGCGGCGTTTGTTCCGGTGATGAGGCTGCACCGGGTAGGAGAACTGATACTGTTGGCATACGCTTGAGTAAACATCATTCCCTGTTTGGCTAACCGCTCCATATTGGGAGTCTCGTACAATTCGTTATAGTGTGTTTTCTGTGTCCAGAATGGGAGTGAAGTATCCTGCCATCCCATATCGTCTACCATAAAGAGAATGATATTCGGACGTTTGTCCGCGTGTTCTATTTGCATATTGCTTTGTGCTTGCAGATTGGTTGCTGCGAGTGGCACAAATGCAAGGGGTAATAATGTTTTTTTATTCATGGGGGTCATTTTATTCTATGGAATATGCATTAAAATTAATAATATCTGGTAATGCGATAGATTCGGTTAAAGATAAGTTCGAGCACTACAAAAAGGAATCATTTCTCACCGTGATGAGAATAAATACTCATAATAGTGAGAATTTTTTCTCATTGCATTGAGAAAATTTTCTCATAGGCATGAGAACACTTGAGAAAATGCAAGAATGTAACTTGTTACAAATCAATATTGTATAATTTCAATTTATTATATAAAGTCTTTCGATCAATATTCAGTAATTGCGCTGCTTTACTCTTATTGTTTCCTGTTTGGCGTAGCGCCTCCAAAATATGCTCTTTTTCAGTCTCTTCATTGCGTAATGCAATGCTCGTATTGCTGGATGCAGGAGTTTCTAAAAGCTCGGTCCCCAATTCCAATAAAGTAATGAAACTGCTTTGTGCCAATAAAGTTGCTCTTTTGACGATGTTCTTCATTTGGCGCAAATTTCCCGGCCAATGATAATTCATTAAAGCTTGCGATGCTTTTGCATCGAAACCAATCAGGTGTTTATCCAGTTCCTTGTTTGCCTGATCGAGGAAGAAATTGGCAAAGAGCAGAATATCTTCTTTCCGTTCTTTCAGATCGGGCATACGGAGGGTAAATTCATTGATACGATGATAAAGGTCTTCACGGAAAGTACCTTTTTCAATGGCTTGTTCCAGATTCTCATTGGTGGCAGATACCAGACGAATATCTACCGATATCTCCTGTGTAGAACCTACCGGACGTATTTTTCTCTCTTGCAAGGCACGAAGCAGTTGTATCTGCACTTCATAACTAAGGTTTCCGATCTCATCCAGAAAGATAGTACCACCGTTGGCTGCAACGAAAGCCCCCGTTTTATCTGTCAGAGCACCTGTAAACGAACCTTTCACATGACCGAAAAATTCGGAAGCAGCCAGTTCTTTGGGGATAGAACCACAATCTACGGCAATAAACGGTTTATCGTTTCGTTTGCTAAGTTGATGAATACGGTGCGCCACATACTCTTTTCCTGTTCCGCTGGAACCGTTGATAAGTACGGACATATTGGTCGGAGCTACCAGACCTACATAATTGTAGAGTTGTTTGGCTGCATCACTTTCTCCTTCCAGATAAGCACGATGATTTTCTGTTGAATCTTTAGATGAGGTAGAAGAGCCTTTTTTAGAAGACGATTTAGCTGTGTTATGAGTAGCGGGAGTTTCTCCGGACTGCAAACATTCAGAGATTTTCTTCAGTAACTCTTCCGGATTCACCGGCTTGGCGATATAATCACGTGCTCCCAGTTTCATTGCCTGTACGGCGGATTGTATATCCGCATAGCCAGTCATGATGATTAAAGGAATGTCCATGCCTTGTTCGTTCATCCATTTCAGCAGATCGATGCCTTCGTGGTCGGGTAGTCGCAGGTCTGATAAAATCAGATCGACGTTTTGGCTTTCGATATGTTTTCGGGCGCGGGCAATATTACTCACTGATGATACTTCAAAGCCCTTTTTGCCTAGCCAGGTTTTTAGCATCATTCCAAAAGTGATATCATCTTCAACGATCAATATGGAGCTCATCATGTCAGGTTTTGATTCTTTTAAGTCACAAAGGTAAGAGGATTTAGGCGAAAGTGGTATATTTGCAAACTTAAATTAAATAAAAGTGTTATGAAAAAGATTCTATTGATAATATTAACCATATCGTTTTGCGGACTTACTGCCTGCAAAACCGGAACAAAAAAAGGAGGAGACATGGATAAAGAAACGTTGGTAAAGATTGAGACAACTGTAGGAGATATCGAGGTGAAACTATATAATGAGACACCGAAACATCGTGATAATTTTATCAAACTGGTGAAGGACGGTGTTTATGAAGGCACACTGTTTCATCGTGTTATCAAAGATTTTATGATTCAGGCTGGTGACCCGGACTCAAAGAATGCACCGAAAGGAAAAATGCTGGGTACGGGAGATGTAGGTTATACTGTTCCCGCTGAATTTGTATATCCTAAATATTTCCATAAGAAAGGTGCCCTGTCCGCTGCCCGTCAGGGAGATAATGTGAACCCGAAGAAAGAATCTTCCGGTTGTCAGTTCTATATCGTGACAGGTAAGGTGTTCAATGACTCTACCTTGCTGGGTATGGAAAGCCAGATGAATGAGAATAAGATTAATGTTATTTTCAATACGCTGGCACAGAAACACATGAAGGAAATTTATAAGATGCGAAAAGCAAATGACGAAAACGGTCTTTATGATTTGCAGGAAAAGTTGTTTGCAGAGGCACAGGAAATGGCAGCTAAACAACCGGAATTTCATTTCACTCCGGAACAGATTGAAGCCTATACAACGGTGGGAGGAACTCCGCATCTGGATGGCGAATATACTGTGTTCGGTGAAGTAGTGAAAGGTCTGGATATTGTGGATAAAATCCAGCAGGTGAAAACCGACCGTAGCGATCGTCCCGAAGAAGATGTAAAAATAACAAAGGTGACAATACTTGACTGAAATATATGAAAATCAACAGGCATATTCTTGATAATGGGTTACGTCTGGTACATTCGCAGGACGAAAGTACGCAGATGGTTGCCCTTAATATATTATATAATGTGGGAGCTCGCGACGAAGATCCCGAGCATACCGGTTTTGCCCATTTGTTCGAACACCTGATGTTCGGAGGGTCGGTGAATATTCCCGATTATGATATGCCGCTTCAATTGGCGGGTGGAGAGAATAATGCCTGGACGAATAATGATATAACCAATTACTACCTCACTGTACCTCGTCAGAATGTAGAAACCGGCTTTTGGTTGGAATCCGACCGGATGTTGAGTCTTGATTTTAGCGAACGGAGTCTGGAGGTACAGCGGGGAGTAGTAATGGAAGAATTCAAACAGCGATGTTTGAATCAGCCTTATGGGGATATCGGACATCTTTTGCGTCCTCTGGCTTATCAGACGCATCCTTATCAATGGCCTACTATCGGAAAAGAGTTGTCGCATATTGCCAATGCTACGCTGGAAGAAGTGAAGGCATTCTTTTTCCGTTTTTATGCTCCTAATAATGCTATATTAGCTGTAACCGGCAATATCTCTTTCGAAGAAGCGGTTGCTTTGACGGAAAAATGGTTCGGCTCTATTCCTCGTCGGGAAGTTCCTCAACGGAACCTGCTACAAGAACAGGAACAGACGGAAGAACGGCGGCTGACGGTAGAGAGAAATGTTCCTCTCGATTCTTTATTTATGGCATACCACATGCCTGCCCATTGCCATCCGGATTATTATGCATTTGATATTTTGTCGGATGTGTTGAGCAATGGACGTTCCAGCCGGTTGAACCAGCGTTTGGTACAACAGAAACAATTATTTTCGAGTATAGATGCTTATATTTCCGGCAGTGTAGATGCGGGGTTATTCCATATTAGTGGTAAACCTTCGGCAGGTGTCACCCTGGAACAGGCGGAAGCGGCAGTGCGGGAAGAACTGGAACTGTTGCAGCAAGAATTGGTTGACGAACAGGAACTGGAAAAAGTGAAGAACAAATTTGAGTCCACCCAGATATTCGGCAACATCAATTATTTGAATGTGGCAACCAACCTGGCTTGGTACGAATTGCTTGGCCGGGCGGAGGACATGGAAAAAGAGGTCGATCGTTATCGGTCTGTCACGGCTGAACAATTGCGGGCGGTAGCTCAATCTGCTTTCCGTAAGGAGAACGGAGTAATACTTTATTATAAGAAACAACAAAATTAAATTCTCCCTTTTTTATAATCTATCAGTGAAAGGGAAAAGTCCCTTTGCCTGAAAATGGAGATACGTTTAGGTACGGAAAAGTAAATGAGACATATTTATAGTACATATAAAGAGCATTATAAAGCACTAATTTTTCTCGGACTGCCGATTGTGATCGGTCAAATAGGAGTAATCGTTCTTGGATTTGCGGATACGTTAATGATCGGGCATCATAGTACGATTGAGCTGGGAGCAGCTTCCTTCGTCAATAATGTGTTCAATCTGGCGATTATTTTCAGTACGGGTTTTTCGTATGGGCTGACTCCCATTGTGGGAGGTTTGTATGGAACCCGCCAGTATGCCCCTGCGGGACAGGCTTTACGCAACAGTTTGCTGGCAAACCTGATGGTTGCATTGCTGCTGACTGTCTGTATGACTGTTCTTTATCTAAATATAGAACGTCTCGGACAGCCGGAAGAATTGATTCCCCTGATTAAACCGTATTACCTTGTTTTGCTCGCTTCACTAGTGTTTGTCATGCTTTTCAATGGATTCAAGCAGTTTACAGACGGAATTACGGATACAAAAACCGCTATGTGGATATTGCTTGGTGGAAATGTCTTGAATATCATAGGAAACTATATCCTGATTTATGGAAAGCTCGGATTGCCCGAGTTAGGTCTGTTGGGAGCAGGTGTCAGCACGCTGTTCTCGCGTATCGTGATGGTGATTATATTTATCATCATCTTTATGCGTAGTCCGCGTTTTGTCCGCTATAAGATTGGCTTTTTCCGTTTGGGGTGGTCACGAGCTATATTTGGGCATTTGAATGGTCTCGGATGGCCGGTTGCTTTTCAAATGGGAATGGAGACAGCCTCTTTTAGTCTAAGTGCGATCATGATCGGTTGGCTGGGTACTATCGCTCTGGCTTCTCATCAGGTTATGCTGGCTATTTCGCAGTTTACATTTATGATGTATTACGGTATGGGTGCTGCTGTGGCTGTTCGTGTCAGTAACTTCAAAGGTCAGAATGACATCATCAATGTACGTCGTTCTGCCTATGCAGGTTTTCATCTGATGATAACATTGGGCGTTGTGCTTTCTTTGATTGTCTTCCTTTGCCGGAATTACTTGGGAGGCTGGTTTACCGACAGTCAGGAAGTGGCTGCTATGGTGACCTCTCTAATCTTCCCTTTCCTCGTTTACCAGTTTGGCGACGGACTGCAGATTACTTTCGCCAACGCTTTGCGTGGAATTTCAGATGTAAAACTAATGATGGTGATTGCCTTTGTCGCCTATTTCATTATTTCTCTTCCTGTAGGTTATTTCTGCGGCTTTGTGATGGGATGGGGAGTAGTAGGTGTCTGGATGGCATTTCCTTTTGGTTTGACGAGCGCAGGATTGATGCTTTGGTGGCGTTTTCATCACATGACGAAACTCCCCGAATCTCACCCCAAAACCTGATGCTAAATACTTGATAATTAAAACTTAATACTTAACCCCAATGGCTTCCTTCCGTTTTACAAAGTTGAAAATAACCGCCGGTTACACTTTGTTGCTGGCGATCCTCCTTTTCTCGCTGGTGTTTGTACATCGTGAGATGGAAGCATTGTCGGCCGCCGACGATCAACAGAATTTAAGAACAGACAGTTTATTGACCCTTCTCCATGAGAAAGATCAAAACACGATTCAGATGTTGCGGGTGCTAAGTGAGGCAAACGACAGCCTTCTCTCTGCTTCGGAAATCGAAGAAATCATATCCGAACAGGATTCTGTGATTACCCAGCAACGGGTACAACATCGGGTCATCACCAAACGTGACTCGTTAATCACTACTCCTAAAAAGAAGGGATTCTTCAAACGACTCGCCGAAGTGTTTTCCCCTTCTAAACAAGACAGTGCCGTATTAGTAAATACATCGTTGGAAGTAGCCACTGATACCATTCTCCAACCGACCACTTCTAAAGATTCTCTTCAGCAGAAAATCCGCATGGCTACCGAAGAAAAACGGTTGCAACGGAGGAAAACAATCCGACGTACCAGTACAAAGTACCAGCGGATGAATACGCAGTTGACGGCACGGATGGATAGCTTGATTAAACAGTATGAGGAAGAAATGACCTTGCGTGCCCGTCAGGATGCCGAACTTCAGCAGGAAGTGAGGATGCGGTCGGCACGTATCATCGGCGGTATCGCGGTTGGTGCCGTACTATTATCGGCTTTTTTCCTGATATTGATTATGCGGGATATTTCCCGTAGCAACCGTTACCGCCAGCAATTGGAGGTGGCGAATAAACGGGCGGAAGATTTGCTGATCGCCCGTGAAAAATTAATGCTTGCCATTACCCATGATTTTAAAGCTCCGTTAGGCTCAATTATGGGATATACCGAACTCCTGTCCCGATTGACAGAAGATGAACGGCAACGATTCTACCTCGACAATATGAAAAGTTCTTCAGAACATTTATTGAAGTTAGTCAGTGACTTGCTTGATTTCCACCGGCTTGATCTCAATAAAGCGGAAGTGAATCGCGTAACCTTTAACCCTTCCCAGCTATTCGACGAAATTTATGTCAGTTTCGAACCTTTGACCGCTGCCAAAGGTTTAGCCTTGCAATGTCACGTCGTCCCGGAACTGAATGGAAGATATATCAGTGATCCTTTGCGACTCCGGCAAATTGTGAACAACCTTTTGTCCAATGCCGTAAAGTTTACTCAAAAAGGAGAAATTAGCCTGACAGCCAGTTATGATTTTTCTAAGTTAACCATCGCCATTGCCGATACAGGAAAAGGAATGGCATCAGAAGATCGTGAACGTATCTTCCAAGAATTTACACGTCTTTCCGGTGCGCAGGGGGAAGAAGGTTTCGGACTCGGACTCTCTATTGTGAAGAAATTGGTAACTTTGCTTGAAGGAACCATTGACGTGCAAAGCACATTAGGAAAAGGGAGCTGTTTTACTGTAACTTTACCTCTTTATCCGGTAGGTAAATTCCTTGCAGAGAGCGAATCTCCGGAAAGTGAATCTTCGGAGAATGAAAGTCCATACGCTCCCAAACAGTCGGCTGCCATTCCTCCCATGAAAGTCATTCGTGTGCTTTTGATTGATGACGATAAGATTCAGCTGAATCTGACTGCCGCCATGTTGAAACAGCATGGTATTGATGCAGTGTGCTGTGAACAGCTGGAACAGCTGATTGAACAACTTCGCTCTTCCGTCTTCGATGTATTGCTGACAGATATACAAATGCCTGCCATTAACGGGTTTGATCTGGTAAAACTATTACGGGCTTCTAATATACCACAAGCAAAAACAATCCCTGTTATTGCTGTGACTGCCCGTAGTGAGATGGATAAAGCCGCTTTACATGAACATGGTTTTGCCGGTTGTTTGCATAAACCGTTTACAGTAAAGGAATTGTTGCTAACAGTAAATGAAGGTCAACTTTCGGCCGATGAAGCGCATATAACAGAAGATATGCAACTAAATGTAAATGCCCTCACTTCTTTTTCGGAGGATGATCCTGAAGCTACACATTCCATTATCCAAACATTTATAGAGGAAACACAAAAGAGTGCTGACCGGATGGTGCAGGCATTAAATGCTAAGGAGGTGGATGAAATAGCTGCAATAGCTCACAAACTTCTTCCTCTTTTTACATTGATTGGAGCTGGGAATGCTGTAATTCTACTGAGTTGGTTGGAGGCAAGGCGTGGGGAGGACTTTTCTACGGAAATAAATGAAAAGGTTGAGAGCATTCTTCAAGAAATTCAGAAAATCCTGAAAGAGGTAAACGGTGTAGAGTGTTCGAATATTCTTAATTCTGAAATATGATTTAATGTTTATTTATTGTTTTTTTCTATCGTTTATTTCTATATTTGCTGTCTAAAACTTGCTAAATGATACGTGAGCCTGGTTTTTCTATTAATCGGAAAGATATATTTGAAAGATTGTTCAGTGATTATTACGGGATATTAGTATGTTATGCTCAAAAATATACGAAACGTGAAGATATAGCTGAAGATATCGTACAAGATGTATTTGCATCTTTGTGGGAAGAAAATCGTATATTTCCTTCGCAAGCGAATTTTCGTTCATTTCTTTATATTTCGATAAGAAATGCGGCTTTTGATTATTTGCGACATCAAAATGTAGAAAGTCGTTATATTGAAGAAGCTTTGACTGCAAATCGTTTCTTGTCGGATGATTCTTTTCAGAAAGAAGAAGTTTTTCGCTTACTATTTAAACAGATTGATTTACTTCCGGAACGTTGTCGGGAAATATTCTTGTTACATCTGGAAGGTTATGATAATGATGCTATTGCTAAAAAATTATCGTTGTCAATAGAAACTGTTAAAACTCAAAAGAAACGTGCAATGAAAACTCTTCGGAACAATCTGAAAGAGAAATTGCAAAAAAAATATCCAGATACCTCATTTTTTATTCTTTTCTTGTACCTCGATTTATATCTATAATCGTTTGTGTAATACAAATGATAATTAGATAGTATGGAGATTGAAAAACTAATTGTTAAATACTTGGTCGGGTGTTTATCTAAAGAAGAAGACCAAATTCTAAAAAAATGGTTGCAAGAGGATGAATCTCATCTGCGTTTTTTTCAGAAAATCAACTTGGATAAGACTGCTGTTGAGGATTATCGTCAATATCATCGTTTTGATGCTAAATCGGATGAGGCTTTCCGTAAAGTATGGACCTCTTTACATAAGGGAACTAGAAGGATATCAACGCAAAGAAAAATAGGCTTTTTTTCTCGTCGTTGGTTGAAGATTGCTTGTGCTCTACTGATATTGCTATTTTCTGTAGGGGGAGGACTCTATTTTTACTATGAGGCATCACGAATAACTCCTGGAGAGTCAAAAGCAATATTGACTTTAGAAGATGGTAGTGCTAAACAATTGAAAAAATCAGGGCAAGAACATTGGATTTATATAGGTGATACACCTATTGCAAGAGAGTATGATGGGATGATTGTTTATCATATCCCAGAAACATCAAAAGTGGAAATAAGTCAACAGAATACTTTGTCTGTTCCTCGTGGAGGAGAATTTCGATTAACTTTATCAGATGGAACAAGGGTACATTTGAATTCTTTATCAGAGTTGAAATATCCGGTTAGTTTTAAAGGTATGAATGAACGAACTGTAGAATTGAAAGGGGAGGCCTTTTTTGAAATAGCGAAAGATTCATTACATCCATTTAAAGTAGAAACTCAAGGAATTTTGATACAGCAGTTTGGGACGGCGTTTAATGTGAAGTCTCGTGTGAAAGGAAAAGTTGAAGTTGCTTTAGTGCAGGGTAGCATTGGAATTTATACTCAATCTCAAAAGTTGCATAAACTATCACCAGGACAGCTAGCCATATGGGATGCTTCTACGGATCTTTTATCAGTTGAAAATAAAGATTTGTTATTAAATACCGCTTGGCATTCTAATCGTTTTATTTTTTATGATGAGAGTCTGGGAAGTCTGATGGAAGAACTTGCATTGTGGTATAATGTAGATGTTGATTTCTTAGATAAATCATTGAAAGAACTTCATTTCACAGGCAGTTTATATCGATATGACGATATAGCTGTCATTTTGAATGCTATCGAAGAGACAGTAAATGTTGACTTTAAGATTTCCGGACTTCGTATTAAAATTGATCGGAAGAATAAATAATAATATATAAGTGATTATGAGAATTCTAATTATTATAATGTTGCTATGTACAACATTAGTCCCTAATTACCTGTATGCCATTTCTCATGAAAATTATAGTGAGGAATCGTTCTTGTTCGTTGGTGAAGATTATATGCAAGAGAATTATAAGGTAACGTTACATTTGAGTGGTGTTTCTGTTAGTACATTGTTTAATGAGATCCAAAAACAGACCAAACTGGATTTTGTTTATAATACAGAATTATTGGAGACTATAACACCGATTTCCGTTACGGCAGAAAAGGAATCAGTTTTTGATGTTTTGAATCGTTTGTTTAATGGAACAGGTTTTATTTTTAAAAAGTCTGGCAATATTATCACTGTTAATAAAAAAGAAGAACTACAGCAGGATGATAAATTCTTAGTAACAGGAGAAGTAAAGGATGATACCGGTGAACCATTAGTCGGTGTAACTATACAACAAAAGGATACTCGTAATATTACGATAACGGATATGGATGGACGCTATTCAATTCAAGTGTCTAGTAAGGCAGAGGCTTTTTTAACTTTTTCATTTGTGGGGATGAAAACGAAAACAGTACCCGTTAAGGGAAGAGTACTTAATGTAAAACTTGTTCAGGATGCGATTTCTATTGATGATGTCGTGGTTGTAGGAGCGTATGGTACAGCACAAAAGAGGCTAGACCAAGTCGGTAGTGCTTTTCAAGTGAATGCTGACCAGTTAAAAGCATTACCAGCTTTACGAGTGGATAAAATGTTGGATGGCTTGATTCCGGGAGTGAAAATTGATCCGAATACAGATTCACCGGATAATACACGTGCACGTTACAATGTAAGGGTTCGTGGAGATGCTTCTCTATCTGCTTCGAACGAGCCATTGTGGGTTGTGGATGGGACTCCTATTTATACAGGTGAACATACTAATTTGATTCCTGGAATGAGTACGACTATCAGTCCGTTATCTTTTATCAATCCTGATGATATTGAGTCAATAACAGTATTGAAGGATGCTACGGCAACTTCCATTTACGGAGCGAATGGTGCAAACGGAGTCATATTGATAACAACTAAAAAAGGAAAAGAAGGTGACTTGCGTATTCATTTAACGGCTCAATATGGAGTTGCAAAGATTGATAAGAGTACTAGTCCGAAAGTTCTGAATGCCAATCAATATCTAATGTTAGCTAAGGAAGCTTATCAAAATGCAGGGAACAATTTAAAATACTTTCCCTATACTGATAATGAAATGAACAAATACAGCCTTACAAATACAGATTGGACAGATGTGTTTTATGATACCGCTAATACTTTTCAAACAAATTTATCTTTAATGGGAGGGGCTCGGAATACAGCGTATTATTTATCAGCTTCTTATTTAGAGAATACAGCAACGGTGAAAGGGAATAAACAACAGCGTTTTTCTATTCGTTCTAATTTGGATTTTACTTTTCTTCGAAAGTTTAAGGTCTCGGTTGATCTTGCTACTTCTTATAATGTGAATGATTTGTTTAATCCAGGAAGGGATTATTATGAGTACTTACCGATATTCGAACCATATAATGAAGATGGAACTTTTCGTCTTTACAATAAGGTTATATCCGGAAAAGAAACGGATGGAAGTCCTAAATGGTCGGAGAACCGTTTCTTGAACAGTGTAGCGGAAAGGGAAGAGAATATTTATAATCAAAAGACTTTATATACGAATGCCAATTTAATGTTGAGATATGATATTCTTTCAGGGTTATCTTACACAGGACAATTTGGTGTTGATTATCAGTCAGGTAAGGAAGAAATTTATTATGCTCGTACTAATTGGTCCGGAATGACGAGCGCTGATGGTCCGATAGGTTATTCCACTAGAAACTCATTAAATATGATGAACTGGACTACTGTACATCGCATTAATTATAAGCAGTCTTTTGATAAACATGATATAAGTGGATTATTGGGGATTGAGGCTGGTTCACAGGACTATGTGACACTTGGAGTTACAGGGTCAGGCTTCATTAATGATCATATTCAAGATGTGTCTTATGCAAAAGAGCGTAAAGGGACTAATACTAGTAAGACGAAACGCAAAGCTTCTATGTTAGGGCAGCTTAGTTATTCTTACGATCATCGATATTATGTGACATTAAATGGACGTAGAGACGGAAATTCACAATTTGGGTCAGATGTACGCTGGGCTAATTTTGGTTCTATAGGAGTTTCTTGGAATGTTCAGAATGAGAGTTTCTACAATATTCCATGGATGAATATTTTGAAAATAAAAGCTAGTTATGGGGCAAATGGAAATTCCCGCTTAGGTTCTCAGGAAGCTCTTGGCTTATATTCTTATGGGGAAAGTTATTCTTATGCAGGAGAAATAGGTGGTGTTATGTCGGGGTGTCCAAACAGCCGTTTGAGTTGGGAAACTACTTATATGACAAATATAGGTGTTCGTGTACGCTTGTTCGATCGTTTGGATATAGAAGTTGAAGGGTATCATAATAAGACAACTAATTTGTTGAGTAATTTAGATGTTTCTCGAACGACAGGTGATACTCGTGTGTATAGAAATGTAGGAACAATATTAAATAAAGGGATTGAAGTGACTATAACTAGTCACAATTTCCGGCCGAAGAAAGATGGTGATTTCAGTTGGTTAACTGATCTGAATCTAGCACATAATAGTAATAAACTCTTAGAGCTATATAATGGCATTCAGAAAAATATGGGTGAGATGGTTTGGAGGGAAGGATATGACATACATACATATAACTTAGTGCGCTGGGCTGGAGTTGATCCTCGTGACGGAGCACCTTTGTGGTATGATGCAAAAGGGAATATAACACGGATTTACAGTACGGATAACCGTGTCCCGTATAAGAGTTCAACTCCTGTCCTAGCTGGTGGCTTGACAAATACTTTAACGTACAAAGATTTTAGTTTGCGCTTTATGTTCAATTATTCAATAGGAGGCTACGGATTTACATCTTTCGGTAGGGCAAGTAATTCGGATGGGTTGAATATAATGACGGAAAATCAGTCTATTGACCAGTTGAATCGTTGGCAAAAATCCGGCGATTTAGTGCTGAACCCTAAACCAATATGGGGTGTCTCTACTCAGTCGGTGATGAACTCTACCCGTTATTTGTATAACAAAACTCAGGTTCGTTTGCAGAATCTAGTATTTTCCTATCGAATTCCCCGGACAATTCTACATTCGACTGGCTTAAAAGATTGTTCTATTTCTTTAATTGGAGATAATTTATGGGTCTGGACCCCTTATTCGGGAAAGGATCATAATTCTTATAAAACATGTATGAGTGGTTATCCGATGGAAAGATATTTCTCGATAGCACTAAATGTAGGATTATAATTAAATAGGTTTAAGATAACATGAAAAAAAGAATATATCTACTAGTCGGTGCTTTATGCATCATTATGCAATTGGTTAGCAGTTGTACCAATTTTTTAGAAGTTGAAGAAAAAGGAAAAACAACAATCCCTTCATTCCTTTCAGATCCTGACGGACTTAATGCAGGGCTGGTTGGCGCATATAATAAGATGTATGCTTATTATGACAATGAGTTTACAAAATATCCGGATGTTGCCGGAAATATGTTGTCAATGAAGTATGTCTCTGCAGGAGCAGATATGCTTGATCAGTATAATTTTACTTCTGATGCTTTACAAGAGACAGGAGCTGTAGGGTATATTTGGCGTAAAATATATGAAGCCTTGGCAAATGTGAATAATGTAATTCAATATCAGCCTCAGGTGATTTCAGCTTATCCGAATGCAAAGGATATGTGTCAACGTATTCTCGGAGAAGCTTTATTCTTGAGGGCATTGTGCCATTTCGATTTATGTAGGGTATATGCACAACCTTATAATTACACGTCAGATGCTTCACATTTAGGAGTTCCTATTCTATTAAAAACTCCAGGTCCCGATGATAATGTTTCCAGGGAGAGTGTTAAGAAAGTATATTTACAAATTTTAGCAGATTTGGAACGAGCTGCCGATTGTTTCAGGGGCATTGAATCAAGTGGAATATATTATGCTTCTTTACAAGCGGTCAACGCATTATATTCGAGAGTCTATTTGTATATGGAAGATTGGAATAACGCCCTGAAGTATGCAAAACTGGCAATTGGGACAGGGCAACTGTCTCAAGGAGATACCTATTTAAATATGTACCAGGATCTTTCTACTACGGGAGAAGCTATCTTTCGATTGAATGGAATAGATCAATCAGGAAAATTAAAGGCTTTTTATGATGCTTCCTGTGTTCCTGCAGATACATTATTTACGTTGTTCGATGAAGGGGATATCCGTCTTGGCTTACTTAGAAATAAAGATGGAATAGCTTATTGTTCCAAATATTATTCTCTAAAACAGCCAGATAATCAAGTGAATAGGGATGATCCATTTGTTTTCCGTCTTTCCGAAATGTATATGAATGCTGCTGAAGCAGCTTGGCATCTGAAAGATTATACAGCTGCTTCCGGATATCTTAAATCTATTTTGGAGCGTGCTGTAGATACAGACTATGCAGTCAATACACTTAGTCAATATTCAGACGCAAAACTGATACAACTGATAGAGAAGGAACGTGTAAAGGAACTCTGTTTTGAGGGACATAACTTCTTTGACATTATACGCTGGAAGCAGGATCTTAAACGTGAGGAAAATACGAATTCTTCAGTGGAAAAGATCGTTTATCCTAGTGATTATTTTGTATTGCCTATTCCGCAAGTAGAATTGAATGCGAATACAAATATGCAACCCAATCCGACAGTAAACAATTAAAAATAAATCATTTATGAGATCACTATACTTTATATTACTAATAAGCTGCCTTTGGGCATGTACTACTGATGAGAAAGAGCCTTATGATACGCCTTTTATTCATATTATGACAGATAAAGGTATATCTAAAGTTATTGTCAAGTCGGATGTGAAT
>SKEW01001166.1_pt1 | contig 16908 bp, 20 predicted proteins | sample 4841441 | NCBI WGS metagenome assembly SKEW01 (sample SAMN11008799, study PRJNA524170) | human gut metagenome | isolation source: fecal sample from pouch patient p41 | place: Israel: Tel-Aviv | reverse complement strand
AATGTACGGGGATATGCAGGGAAAGAAGCTGATGGATTTTCTTGGGGAGGAGATGATTCAGGCCTACGGTCTTGTCGATCTGCCGGATCAGGATGCGCTGGATACACTGGAGATTCCGGTTACGGTGGATATTTACAAAAAAGAAAAGCTGCCGGCAAGGATCATTGTGGATATGACAGAAATTATGGATGAATTGTACCAAAGCTATGGGAAGACCACCAATGTGAATTTTTATAATATCGAATTGGTCTATCAAGGGTATGATGATGTAAAACCGATTCAGGTTCCTGAGAGTGTGAAACAAGTAGTCAATGGGTAGGAATGCTCTAATAATCGTATAAATCATATACAAAGGAGAAAAAGTATGTTTTTATTCCGCAAGAAAGAAATGGATATTGCTGCAGCAAAGCAATTTTGGAAATGGTTTGTTGAAAATGAGCAATGGATCATAGATAACGTGAGCAGCAATGGGGTAGAAGTTGTTTGGGCAATTGATGCACAGATAAAACCTGTTTTTCCATATTTTAAAAAAGAACTTGAATTTCAATTGGGATTCAATCATGGTATTGGCGAATTTTTCTTCTTCCATTTTGGAAACAAAAATCTGATTTCTGATGCTCAAAAATTAGATGAGCTTATGCCGGAATCTCTCCGTGAAAAGTGGTCTTTCATCATAGAAAAATAGTTGGATGCCCTTGGTAACAAATTTTGTACCAAGGGCATTTTGCATACATCTTAATCAGAAAATTCTTTTAAGTGGCTGATGTCACTGTCGATGATCAGCGAATAATTCGTGTAGTATACGACAAATCCGGGTTTTGCTCCCTTTGGCTTTTTGACATGTTTTTTCTCAATATAGTCGATCTCTACCTTTTCTCCGCCGCGGGCTTTGGAATAATAAGCGGCAAGTTTTCCGGCTTCTTCAAAGGTACGGTCCGGAAGCTCCTCTCCGTTGGTGCGGACAACAACATGAGATCCGGGCGTGTTTTTTGCGTGGAACCACCAGTCATTGCCGACGGCAAATTCGAAGGTCAGCCAGTCATTCTGCAAATTGTTTTTTCCAACATAAATATGATATCCGTCACTGGAAAGATAGTGCAGTGGTTTGTTTTTGATCTTTCCCTTTTTCTTGGTAAATTTGCGGCGCATATATCCGGATTGGATCAGCTCCTCTTTGATCTCTGCAAGATCCTCCTCACTGAGTGCAATATCCAGAGCAGTGCTGACGGATTCCAGGTATGTGATGTCTTCTTTTGTTTCTTCGGTCAATTTGGATAATGCTTCAAAGGTACGTTTTTGTTTATTGTATTTCTCAAAATAGCGCTGTGCATTTTCCAACGGAGTTTTTGTGGCATCTAAAGGGATTTTTACCATTTCATTGTTGTAGTAATTCAAAGCTTCCAGTACTTTTGCACCTGGTTCCAGGTTGTAGCCGTAAGTATGGATCAGTTCGCCGTATACTTTGTATTTGTCCCGATCCTCGGTATCGGATAACTGCCGCATCTGCAGAGCGTATTTTTTTCGAGCGCGTTCCAGAGCAGTCTGTACGATATGGCGCAGATCAGCAGATTTCTGGCGGATACGTGTGATCTGGTTTTTGGTTGCATAATAAGTCTCCAACACGTGCGAGATGGAAGAAAAAGTTTCCCGGTGGTATGTGTGCAAATGCTCCAGTGCAAGAGAAGAAAACTCCTTTGGTTCTTTTCCGTCATAGTAAACGGACGGGGAGAAATCCCCTTCCCTGACTGCGGAGAGATAAATACAAAACTGATTGTAAAAGTGTACACAGACATCTGCGGAAAGCTCTGAGGCCGGAAGCCTTGAATCTATACCGGAAAGAAAACAGATCTCCTCAGCGGTGACGGGACTGATCCCGGTAAAGCTGGTGTAGATTGCCTTGGATACCGGCATTGGCTTTGCACGAAGCAGGGTATGAAACTCGGCTTCTGAAATTGTGAGCGGATCTGCTTTTTCCATGGTGTCCGGGATGAAATAGTCCCGTCCGGGCAGCACTTCCCGGACAGAACTCATCTGGGCGGAGACATGTTTGATGCTGTCAATGATCGTTCCGTCTGAAGTACAGAAAATAATATTGCTGTGTTTGCCCATGATCTCCACGATCAGATCCTTGCGGCAAAGATCGCCAAGCTCATCCAGATGCTCGATTGTAAAATGAATGATCCGCTCCAGTTTGGGCTGCCAGATATCCACGATCCTGCCGTTTGCAATGTGTTTTCTCAAAAGCATACAGAAATTGGGAGCAGTCATGGGACTTGGTTTATTCATGTCAGTGAGATATATGAGCGGAAGAGATGCGCTTGCAGAAATGGAAAGTCGTCTCTGTCCCTTAGGGGATTTGATCGTCAGCAGAAGCTCGTCTGCCTCCGGCTGTGCGATCTTTGCAATTCTTCCGTTTAAAAGCTGTTCTTTTAATTCGTGGACCAGATTGGCCACGACAATTCCGTCAAAAGCCATAAAAAAATCCTTTCTTTTGGTTGGTTTCGTTTAACTTGATTATTGTATCACAGAATTCGGACAAGTGGTACCTGAAATCGGGAATTTCTGGAGTGAAAGCTTGACCAAACAGCATAAATAAGAGTATACTGGTAACAGAATTTCAAGAAAATGACAGAGGACAAAGACATGATAAAAAGTATGACAGGTTTTGGACGATGTGAAATTCAAAAAGAGTCCAGAAAATTTACGGTAGAGTTAAAAAGTGTGAACCACAGATATCTGGATGTAAATATCCGGATGCCAAAAAAGCTGAATTTTTTTGAGACGGCGATCCGTACGCTTTTAAAGCAGTATGCCAACCGTGGGAAGGTAGACATTTTTATTTCCTGTGAGGATTTGTCACAGCAGCAGATGATGCTGAAGTATAATGCTGCACTGGCAGCGGAATATATGCGTTATTTCCGTCAGATGAGCGAGGAGTTTCACATTGCAAATGATGTGAAAGTATCTGCATTGTCCCACTATCCGGAGGTACTTACAATGGAAGAGCAGACAGAGGATGAAGAGATTCTCTGGAGCGGGCTCAAAGAGGCGCTGGAGGGAGCGTTTGGACAGTTTGTGGAAACCAGAGTTTTGGAAGGTTCTCACCTAAAAGAAGATATCCTTCAGAAGCTCTCTGGTATGGAATCACTTGTGGAACAGGTGGAAGCACGTTCTCCTCAGATTGTGGCAGAGTATCGTGCAAAGCTGGAAGAAAAAGTAAAAGAATTACTTGCGGACGCGCAGGTTGAAGAGAGCCGGATCGCAGCGGAAGTGATTCTGTTCGCGGACAAGATCTGTACGGATGAAGAAGTTGTTCGTTTGAAAAGTCATATCGCACATATGAGAAATACACTGGAAGAGTCGGAGGGAATCGGGCGTAAGCTGGATTTCATCGCACAGGAGATGAACCGGGAGGCGAATACGATTTTATCCAAGGCGAATGATCTGGAAGTTTCGAATTATGCCATCGGACTAAAGACAGAGATTGAAAAGATCAGAGAACAGATACAAAATATTGAATAACCAGGAGATAAAGGAGAAATTTTAAAGAGATGAATCAGAGAGGGATTTTGATCGTTGTATCCGGATTTTCAGGGGCAGGAAAAGGAACACTGATGAAAGAATTGATGAAGCGTTATGAGGAAACTTATGCACTTTCTGTTTCTGCCACCACACGAAATCCAAGAGAAGGAGAAGTGGACGGAAGGGAATATTTTTTCAAAACAACCGAAGAATTTGAAAAAATGATTGCGAAAGAAGAGCTGATAGAGTATGCTAGATACGTGGAAAATTATTATGGAACACCGCGTACCTATGTAGAACAGCAGTTGGAAGCGGGAAAAGATGTGATTCTGGAGATTGAGATTCAGGGAGCGCTCAAGGTAAAGGAACGCTTTCCGGACACATTGCTTTTGTTTGTGACGCCGCCGTCTGCCAAAGAGCTGCGCAGACGTCTGGTCGGAAGAGGGACAGAGACCATGGAGGTGATCGAGTCCAGACTGGCAAGGGCAGTGGAGGAGTCAGAGTACATGGATCAGTATGATTATCTGGTGATTAATGATGATCTGGATGTCTGTGTATCCGAGATGCATAAGATCATCCAGGGAGAGCATCAAAGAAGTTTCCGTAATGAGAGCTTTATTCAGAGTATGAAACAGGATTTAAAAGGGAATGTGAAAGGAGACAGATAGAATATGTTACATCCATCTTATACAGATTTGATGAAGGTCGTAAATCAGGACGTTGAGGAAGGGGAATCAAAGGTTGTAAACAGCCGGTATTCCATTGTTATGGCAACGTCCAAAAGAGCGAGACAGTTGATTGACGGAGATCTTCCGATGGTACATGCAAAGGCAGGAGAGAAACCTCTGTCAATTGCAATTGAAGAGATGAATGCAGGCGAACTCAAGATTCTGGCAGAAAACGCAGAAGAGGAATAGGCATAGAAAGAGAAGATAAGGGGCAGATGCCATATGGTATCTGCCTTTCTGACTGTTGAAAAAAGGAGAAAAATGAAATATGAATATACTTTTTATTTCCCTCGGGTGTGATAAAAATCTGGTGGACACAGAAGTGATGCTGGGGATGCTGGCATCCAGAGGATATCAGATGGTAGAGGAAGAGACACAGGCAGATGTGATCGTGATCAATACCTGCTGTTTTGTCCACGATGCCAAAGAGGAGAGTATTCAGAACATTCTGGAGATGGCAGAATATAAAAAAGAGGGCAGATTAAAAGCCCTGATTGTTACAGGATGTCTGGCACAGCGCTATCGTCAGGAGATTTTAGATGAGATCCCGGAAGTGGATGCAGTGCTTGGAACGACTGCATACGACAAGATTTTAGATGCGATTGACGAGGCACTAAAGGGGCACCATACACTGACATTGGCCGATACAGATCTCCTTCCGGAAGTGGAGACAAAACGTCTGGTGACTACGGGCGGTCATTTTGCGTATCTGAAAATCGCAGAAGGGTGCGACAAGCATTGTACGTATTGTATTATTCCAAAGATCCGTGGAAATTTCCGGAGTGTGCCGATGGAGCAGCTCCTGTCAGAAGCAGAATATCTGGCAGAACAAGGGGTAAAGGAACTGATTCTGGTTGCACAGGAGACAACCTTGTACGGAAAAGATCTTTATGGTGAAAAATCTTTGCACAAACTCTTGAGAGAGCTGTGTAAAATTTCAGGAATCCGCTGGATTCGAATTTTATATTGTTATCCGGAAGAAATTTATGATGAACTGATTCAGACGATTAAGGAAGAACCAAAAATCTGTCATTATCTGGATCTTCCAATCCAGCATGCCAATGATGAGATTCTCAAACGTATGGGAAGAAGAACGACAAAACAGGAACTGATAGATATTATCAGTAAGCTCAGGAGAGAAATTCCGGATATCGCGCTTCGCACCACATTGATCACGGGATTCCCGGGAGAAACGAAAGAGCAGCATGAGGAACTGATGGAGTTTGTGGATGAGATGGAATTTGACAGACTCGGTGTGTTTACTTATTCTCCGGAGGAGGATACTGCAGCTGCGAGGATGGAAGGGCAGATCGAGGAAGAAATCAAGGAAGAACGCCAGGCTGAACTGATGGAACTGCAGCAGGAAATTGCGTTTGATACTGCGGAAAATATGGTCGGAAGAGAAGTGCTTGTGATGATCGAAGGAAAAGTAGCAGATGAAAATGCATATGTGGGAAGAACATACAGAGATGCGCCGAATGTGGACGGTTTGATTTTTGTTAACACAGAGGAAGAACTGATGTCCGGTGATTTTGCAAAGGTAAAAGTATCGGGAGCAGTGGATTATGATTTGATAGGAGGTCTTATCTGATGAATTTACCGAATAAACTGACGGTTCTGCGAGTGCTGATGGTACCGTTTTTTGTGCTGTTTATGCTGACAGATCTTGGTGGAGCGGCGAACAAATGGATTGCACTGGCGATTTTTGTGGTGGCCAGTCTGACCGATCTGCTGGATGGAAAAATTGCCAGAAAATATAATCTGGTCACAAATTTTGGAAAGTTTATGGATCCGCTTGCGGATAAACTGCTGGTATGTTCAGCAATGATCTGTCTGATCGAAAAAGGAAGTCTGGCGGCATGGATCGTGATCGTGATCATTGCCAGAGAGTTTATTATCAGTGGATTCCGTCTGGTGGCGTCTGACAATGGAATTGTGATCGCGGCAAGCTACTGGGGTAAATTCAAGACAGTCTTTCAGATGGCGATGGTCATTGTACTGATCATGGATCTGGGTGGTGCTTTTGATGTGATCGGGCAGGCACTGATCTGGATTTCACTGGCACTTACGATCATTTCACTGATTGATTATGTGGCAAAAAATATTCAGGTACTGACCAACGGAGGCATGTAAGATGTATACAGACTGGCTTTTAAAAATGAAGGAAAATGAAGCGCAGACGACATTGGAAGAGCGTGTGGTGGAATTGCTTGCTGAACACAAAATGACAGTCACTACAGCGGAATCCTGCACAGGCGGCCTGATCGCAGCAACGCTGGTGAATGTTCCAGGGGCATCTGACGTATTGAATGAAGGGTATATCACATATTCCAATGAAGCGAAGATACGTCTTGTAAACGTTTCCCCAGAGACATTAGAGCGTTATGGAGCAGTCAGTTCCCAGACAGCAAAAGAAATGGCGAATGGAGCAGCAAAGGCGGCAAAAGCAGAGGCTGCTCTAAGCGCTACGGGAATTGCGGGACCGGGAGGAGGAACAGAGGAAAAGCCGGTAGGTCTGGTTTATATCGGCTGTTCTGTGAACGGAAAGACAACTGCAAAAAGATGTGTTTTTGATGGAAACCGTATGGAAAACAGGCAGCATACAGTGGAAACTGCATTGGAAATGCTTGTGGAAGCACTGGAAAATCTGGAAAAATAGAAAGTGATAATTGACGAATGTCGGAATTTGTGAGAGAATGTAAACGAATACGGCGTTAAGAATTTATCAAAGCCGCAGAGGGAAACCTCAAATAATACACAATTACATATGTTGAAAGGAGTTTTAACATGATTTATTCACACGAAGTAGAAATGATGTGTCCGGTAGCTCAGGGAGCAAATCACGGACCAGCTCCAATCCCAGAAGAAGCAAAATGGGTGCAGGCAAAAGAAGTTAAAGATATCTCAGGACTGACACACGGTGTAGGCTGGTGTGCTCCACAGCAGGGAACATGTAAGCTGACACTGAACGTAAAAGAAGGTATCATCCAGGAAGCACTGGTTGAGACAATCGGATGTTCAGGAATGACTCATTCTGCAGCTATGGCATCTGAAATTCTTCCGGGAAAAACAATTCTCGAAGCTCTGAACACAGACCTTGTCTGTGATGCAATCAACACAGCTATGAGAGAATTATTCCTGCAGATTGTATACGGACGTACACAGAGTGCATTCTCTGAAGATGGACTTCCGATTGGTGCAGGACTGGAGGATCTTGGAAAAGGACTTCGTTCTCAGGTTGGTACAATGTACGGAACTCTTGCAAAAGGACCTCGTTACCTGGAAATGGCTGAAGGTTATGTAACAGGTATCGCTCTGGATGAGAATAATGAAATTATCGGATACAAATTCGTAAGCCTTGGTAAATTCACAGACTTCATTAAAAAAGGTGATACACCAAACGAAGCATGGGAAAAAGCACAGGGACAGTATGGACGCGTGGATGATGCAGTTAAGATCATCGACCCAAGACAGGAATAGGCGATAGGAGGACTTAAAATGGCTTTATTTGAATCATATGAAAGACGAATTGATAAAATCAATGCTGTATTAAACAGCTACGGAATTGCTTCTATCGAAGAAGCTGAAAAAATCACAAAAGATGCTGGACTGGATGTTTACAATCAGGTAAAAGGAATCCAGCCGATCTGTTTTGAAAATGCATGCTGGGCTTACATTGTAGGTGCTGCTATCGCAATCAAAAAAGACTGCAGAAGAGCTGCTGACGCTGCTGCTGCAATCGGAGAAGGTCTTCAGGCATTCTGTATCCCTGGATCTGTTGCAGACCAGAGAAAAGTAGGTCTTGGACATGGTAACTTAGGAAAAATGCTTCTGGAAGAAGAGACAGACTGTTTCGCATTCCTTGCAGGACATGAGTCTTTCGCAGCCGCAGAAGGTGCAATCGGTATTGCTGAAAAAGCGAACAAGGTTCGTAAAAAACCACTTCGTGTTATCTTAAATGGTCTTGGAAAAGATGCAGCAAAGATCATTTCCAGAATCAACGGATTTACATATGTTCAGACAGAGTATGACTACTACACAGGAGAATTAAAAGAGGTTTCCCGTACAGCATATTCTGACGGACTTCGTTCTAAAGTAAACTGCTACGGAGCAAATGATGTTCGTGAAGGTGTTGCAATCATGTGGAAAGAGGGAGTAGACGTATCTATCACAGGTAACTCTACAAACCCGACACGTTTCCAGCATCCAGTTGCAGGAACATACAAAAAAGAATGCATCGAAGCAGGAAAGAAATACTTTTCAGTTGCTTCAGGTGGTGGTACAGGACGTACACTTCACCCAGACAACATGGCAGCAGGACCGGCTTCTTACGGTATGACAGATACATTAGGACGTATGCACTCTGATGCTCAGTTTGCAGGATCTTCTTCTGTACCGGCTCACGTAGAGATGATGGGACTGATCGGCGCTGGTAACAATCCGATGGTTGGAATGACTGTTGCTGTTGCAGTAGCGATTGAGGAATCAGCAAAAGAAGGAAAATTCTAAGAAACGGCGGAAAATCGCGGGTTTTGAAGAGTATAAGGACGTGTAAGGGTGTATAGATAAGTGGTAATTTGCAGACTATTTGCACATTACTTGAACACACCTATTTGCACACAGTTCTAAACTGACAGATGGAGAGTTTATCAATAAGATAGCTCTCCATTTTTGTACGAAAATTCAGAGCATGAGATGTGCATGAAAATCAAATTTTACAAAATGGTTCTTTTCGGTGTTATACTAAAATCAGAGATTTAGAGAAGGGGACAGATGTTTCCGGTGTGATCGAGATGAAAGATTATAAGGAAACATTATCAAGAACAAGAGACGTGATCAAGAAGACAGCTTATGGGGTGGAATTTGTTGTGTTAGGGATTGAAAATCAGCAGCATATCCATTATGTAATGCCGTTGAGACACATGATATATGATGCCATGGGCTACTTGAAAGAATACCAGGAGATTACACGCAATTATAAAAGATTAGATGTGAAATCGTCGGATCCCGATGAATTTTTGTCGAGAATGTGAAAAGAAGACAGGATGCAGCCGTTTTTTCAGATTATAAAATGAATTTGCTGGAGGTAAGAGATTCTGTAGGATATGCCTTTCGGAATGAAGATGTGCAGAGCTCATTTGAAATCACACGAGAAGTGTTCGCGGGAAATTTTGATGGGATCCGGGAAAGATACAGAGATAAGAGGATCAGTTCAGAAGCCCTGTCTCTGATTGGTCAGATGGCAGGTTCCACAGAACTAATCGAGATGGGAAAATCGATGGAGGTGACGAATATGTGTACCGCATTGGAACGTTTGAAAGCAGAAGGTGTTGAGCAGGGTATCGAGCAGGGTATTGAGCAGGGCATGGAAAAAGGAATAGAAAAAACAGTTATTTCTATGCTGAAGAAAAATTATCCGATTTCTGAAATTTGTGAGATTACAGGAAAAACAGAAGAAGAGATTTTGAAAATAAAAGAGACACTGTAGTGTATGGGAGATATCAGAAGGTATCTCCTATAAAGCAAGAAAGAGCCTGTGCGTGGAGGATATGTAATGCCGCCTGAGGCTTCCAGTATAGATACGCTCTTATCTCGCAGCAAGGCTCTTGCAGAACAGATGCGAGAGGAGGTGTGATGATTGATGCTTACCGGAACTGAACTTGTAAATGAGCTTGTTGACGAATTGAATGAGCTGAAACTTTCAACAATGGCAGCCACTCTGGATGATCTGTATCACCGACCGGGCTTCCTTGAAATGGATCGTCTTACAATGATAGCAGAACTGATTGGCCCGCAGTTTCAGGAAAAGGTCAGTACGACACTGAAAAATCGACTAACGGCCGCTCATCTCAAAGGATCTCCTGAAGAACTGGTAGACTGCGTTGATTCTGACAAGCGGGAGTATCTGCCATCAGGCATAACAGAGATGCTTTCTTCTCTGGACTTCATTGAAAGATGCTACAATCTCTGCATCCTTGGTGAATCCGATGCCGGAAAGTCATATCTTGCAAAGGCTATCGGTATTAAAGCCTGCAACCGGTATAACGTTGGTTACTTCCACAGCGAAGAACTGTTGGAGAGCATGGTAGCTTTAAAGGAACAGGATTACGATGAATATGCCCGCAAAATGAAGAAGTATCTCAGATGGGAGTTAATCATCCTTGACGACTTTCTTCTTCATACCATTACAGATGAACGCGAGATCAAGATTCTATTTGAGCTACTCGAAAAGCGGAATGAACAGAGAAAAAGCACCATTGTATGCTCACAGCGAGATCCGGTCAGTTGGAAAGCAATGATTCTCAACGATGAAGTGTCGGCTAATTCTATTATGAAGCGAGCTACAAAACACTATACTATCAAGATCAACACTCGATAAGTGATGGTCAATCAACTAAAAGTGGGCGGCCGTTATGCTCCGCAAAGCGGCCGTTCCAAAACGCATTTGCGACCGCCGGAGAGCGCAAAATGCAAAGTGATGAGTAAATAGACATTTATATTGTTTATATTTGGAAAAGAGGGAATTTTATGAAAACTGAAAATAACTATGATGTTATTCGTTATATTTTGAGAAATCATGCCAGCAGAGAAAAGCCGATTGCCAGAAAAGAAATAGAAGATATTGCAACAGCAATGGATTGTAAAGTCGGGAGAACTGCCATTACAGGATTTATGAAGAAAGAGCTAGTGCTAACTTATGAGACAGAAAAGGAATGCGATGAACTTCTGCGAGATTGGAGAGTTGATGAACGGGCAGTTATTTTTCGCAAAAAAAGCCCAAATAGTGACCGGACAATTGGATATTGGATGTTGGAAGCAATAACTGAAAGCGAATGGATGTATCTTATGGATTCCGTGTTATACAGCAAGATATTAACGAAAAAGGAAGCGGACAATCTGGCACAAAGAATTACATATTTGGCGGGAAAGGATATTAAAGATTTAATGAGCTATCGTTCTCGGATGTCCAACCAGCCTTATTTTATAGGTGATAAGGATATTGATGGAAATGTCGGACATATTGAGAGCCGTGTTTTGAAACAGGTTCATTTAGTACGAAAAGCACTTAAGGAAAAGAAGAGAGTAAAATTTAACTTATGCGTTTACGATTATAGTAATCAGCAAGTTCGATTAGTTCCATACGGTAAACATGGAAAAGTTCTGCCGGAGACACCGGAAAAATATAAAGAAGATGTTCACAGAATATGCATTCCGTTTGAAATTATATTTTCGAATGGTCGTTATTATATGTTAGGGGCGGATCGTGAAACGGTAAGAAATGTAAACTTGAAGTATAAGTTATACCGCATTGATCTGATGGAAGATGTTTCCATTATAGAAAAGGGAAAGGACAAGGAGTTAATCGAGAAACAAATAGAACAAACAGGGATTTATGAGAAATTAGATTTGTATCGATATAGGATGGAGAATCCATATATGTTTACCGGAAATGTAGAAAGAGTAAGACTGCGTGTAGACAGTGACCAGTTTACACAGATAGTGGATTGGTTTGGCGAAAACTTTAAGGTTGTGGGATATGATGCCAATGAGGAAGGCTACTATGATATAGAAGTAAGAGTAAATCCGAATAGCATGATTTTTTGGGCATTACAGTATAGTGGATGTGTTGAAATACTGGATAGAGAGGAAAAAGGCAACCGTAATAAAAATAAAGAATCCCTGAGAGATAAGGTACGCAATAGCTTGAAGAAAGCATTAGAGAAATATGAAGAATAGAAATCATTAGATGATTTATAAGAAAGGGTCGGAAAGTGGAATGAAAATATTGTATTTAAATGTTAATGGATTTTTTGGAGATTCATCAATTAAAACGATTTTAGGTGAAAAGAACATGTTTTATAAAGTAAGAGATTATAGGAAAGCTGAACGTAATAAAATTATTTCAAGATTGCTAGTGAAAAAATTAAACTCCCAGGAAGAATCGTATGACATGATTTTCTTGTCAGAAATAGATCCACATAGTGAGGCAACAATGGAATTAAAAAAAACAATGGAGAATAATAACTATACATATATTCTTCCAAATGCTATGGATGAAAAGAGTGGTGTAGAGGAAGGAAAATTTTCAATTACAGTAGCATTTATAAAAAATGAGCATCTTGAAGAGTGGTTAAACAACAAGAAATCCAATGAATCAATGAAATCATTGACAGAACCGCAAAAAGGGAAAGGGTGGCTGCAGATTTGTGAAATAGGTGGTAAAAGCAATAATAAAATCTTGCTTGCTGGTTTGCATGCAACAGGAGGACTCCTGTATGATTTGGCGAACACAAAAAAATATGATGGGGATTTTATTATATTTGGAGATTTTAATGTAAATCCCAAAAAAAAGGAAAGTGAAGAAAAATTTAAGAAAATAATTGAAAACTTATCGGCAGAGGAAGTGATAGATAAAGACAAAAAAAATACTTTTATAGGAGGAACAAAAGTTGATCGCGTGATAACAAAAAATGTAAAGGGCGTGATCTTGCGTGTAGATGAATCATATTACACAGAGGGGCTGTCAGATCATGCGGCATTAATTATTGATATTGATGAGCCTTGATTATATAAGGAAAAATGGAGAGCTTTTTGGCTCTCTTTTTTTGCAAAAAAATCTGAAAAAGCATATTTGTGTATATTTTTGAACAGGCAAATGATGTATAGTTTCAATACGATGAGAAGTAAATTCAATATATGTGGAGGAGTAAGCGGTATGCAAAAACAATTAAAAAGTAACATAATACGTATAAGTAGCAGCAAAAATAAGAAAGAAATGGAAATGGTATCAAGAGTTTCAAAATATCTCAGGAGGCACAATATATATTTTGAATCAGATATAACGGAAGATGGGATATCTCGCATAACAATATTGTTTAAAAATTGCGAAACGTGCCCACAAGATATTTTAGAAGGGTGTATTTATTTCTACGCTGATTGTATGGAAGTCCGTGTGTACTATTCAGAACTTGGTGCACAAATATGTGAGGAATCAGATAAACGTTCAGAGCTATATAGATTTTTGAATTTTTTACACGCAGGATTATGGCCTCGTGTAATGGATGGAAGATGTGGAGAACTTTATAAACCACAGTCTTTGTTCAGCCCAAGATTTTTTATTACCGAAGATGGAAAATTTGATATTACGGCGACACTCCTTATACCTTATTCGCATTACGAATTAGATGAGCTTCAAACCGAAGATTTTATAACCGCTGCACTTCCAGATTTAATGAATCGTTTATCAGAACCCATTTTTTTGATTTTGACAGGTAAAATTACAGCGGACGAAGCAATAAGGATAGTGAAAAGAGAAATTCTGTCAGACGCAAACGATGAAATATAAAAGTAAAAAAATTTGAAAAGGCAAAGATGCGCATACTTTTGAACAGATAATTGAGATAAAATACAGAGGAAATGGAGGATTAAAGATGCAATACAGCAAAAATAAAAACATAGAGATAAGTTTTTTCTGATTATATCAAAGAGAGAAAGGATGGAGACAATGATGAGGATTTTAGCAATTAATGTGAATGATTTAGGTGGAAAAAACGAACAACTTATGAAACACAGATATTTTAGTAATCGAGATCAAAACTGGCATATTGACTGGGAATATTGGTCCAGGCTTGATAAGACTGAAAGTTGGAGGAAATTAAAAGAATATATACAAAAAAAGAGTCCAGATATATTTTTCGTTGAAGAAATGCTAATAAGCTGTTTTGAGAAAATAAATTTTATTGCAGAGTTGAAAGAGTTGGGATATAGCTATATATATGAGAGTTTACCAGAACGGGGTAATTATTCTTTGACTATGGCTTTTTACAAGAGTAATCAAAATAAGCCACGCTATATTGAATTACCAGAAAATTACCGCAAATATCGAAGTGTACTATGCGAAAATGAAGGAGTAATTTTTTGCGGGAGCCACTTTCCATACGAATCTGATGAAGTGTTTCTGAAATATATGTATGGATTTTTTGCTTCAAACTTAGAGAAAGAAATTTTGCTGATTGGAGATCTTAATGCAAATGATCCAGAACGTGGAAATAAGAAGATGGTGAATAAATTATTGAAGAAAGGGGCTGTTGATCTCTGGATAGCAGCCGGCAACAGTGAGGATACGCCTACAGAAGCAAAATATTCAGGAAGGCTTGATTATGCTATTGCATCTCCATTACTTGCTAGAAAAATACAAAATATAGAAATAGATCCGTATCCGATGGAGAGCGACATGACGGATCATGCAGCGATTATTGTTGATATAAAAGCCTAAAGGGAGGGATGATATGGGGAAAAACAAGATTATTGGTGTAGATTTTGATGGGACATTATGCGATTCGGCTTGGCCGGAAATGGGTGAAGCTAACATAGCGCTCATTGAATATTTAAAGAAAAAGAAAACAGAAGGGGATAAACTTATTCTTTGGACATGTCGTGAAGGAAAAGAATTGGAAAGAGCAGTTTCGTGGTGTAAGGAACATAATCTGTATTTTGATTCAGTGAATGATAATTTACCGGAAGTTATCGAATATTATAGAACTAATTCTCGAAAAATATCATGTGATATTTACATAGATGATAAAGCATTTTTTCCAGAAGTGTATAAGCAAAAAGGAGAAGGAATCTTGGATACTTTGAGGCAATTAGGCTGAATGATTTCAAAGGATCCATTTATAAGGAAGGAGAATACAGATTATGAGATGTAATCAAGTTTCCCTTACTATTGAAAGGTTTGGGAAATATGTACCGGAGAATTATCCGGCAGATGTGCAAAGAATTCATGTGTATTGCGATGACAGTTTAAATATATACGCCGCCCTGTCCAAGGCTTATGCATTGGCTATTAATGAACTTGCAGAATATGAACAGATTGGAGCGCGGACAGATGTTTACACGAATGAGTTTTCAAGAGAAGATTATAGGGAAATGCATGGAGCATTATTAGAAACAAAGAGGAAATATGAAGAGGATGTAAATTTTCAATATAGAGATACGGATATACAGCTTTGTGAAGATCGTATCTGGGTATATGAACATGCTGAACAGATTCTTGAAGTCCTGAAAGAGTGTGAAGATAGCGACAGCGTAAAAGCTGCATTAAAGGACAAATTTCAACTGAGTGATTATCAGATTCGAAAATTATCTCAGACGCGTTTGGATATGATGACAAAACAGGAGTATAGTGAGGCAAAAAAGAAACAGGAAATAAGAAAAAAGGACAAGCCAAAAGAGACGCAGGAAATTCAATACAGACAAGAAATGCTTAGAAAAACGAAGAGGGAGATTAAGAAACTGAAAGCATATTTCGTCTTCGTCGAACGTTATAAAGAGATTGTTGAATTGTCAATGGAGACAGATTCAGGCGCCGAGCTTGAAAGAAAATTACAGGAAAAGATAGGAGTTTCGCGAGAATATGTTCAGATGTTCCGCTATTTTAATCTGAATGAATTTAGTAAAGAGGAACAGCAAAAGAAACGAGAACAGATGGAACGTCTGGAAAGAGAACTTTCTTTCTGGGGTGATCCTATAAAATAGTTTATAAATAAGCCAGTAGTTCGATGACAAAATAAAATCTATTGGCAATAGAGTGCAAAATTCACCAGACTGGTGTATCTGCTCGGAATATCGGTGCAAGCCTCTTAGACCGTTGATGTGGGAAAGGGGCTCCGTTTATCCGAAATGTGCAAATGGAGGAAAACAAATGATTATAGCTACACATACAAGCATAGAAACCGCAATGGTAGTACAAAAAATACCGAGTGCTGTTGAATTTACAGCAGAGAAATATGAGTGGCTACTGCCAGCAGCAGAAAATTCAGAAGCTCTATCAAAATTGCAAGGAAAATCTCATATACGAAATGCATTATATCCGCAGAACATGGTTTTGGATATTTTGCATGCAGTGGAAAAATGCGAGTATGTTTTTATACCTCTTGCAAATGAGATAATTGATATTTTGAGGCAAAAATTTGGTCAGACAGTTGTTTTTTGCTATCCGGAGGATTGTTTAAAATTATATGCTTATGATAAGGAGAATTGTCTGAATCATATTATAGTGAAACGAGATGAAACACTTTCCGATAAACTGAAAGATATAGAAAGAATCCAGAAATATTATGAAACCCGACAGATTTCAAGAGAAAAAATTGAAAACCTGGAAGAAGAATTGAAATGCAAAAAAGACAATTTATGGCTGACATATTATACAGGGTGGAAGTTGATATACTGTAAAATAGATGTTGAAAATATAGAGAATCAAAGGTTTATTAAGCAGGTAGTAGAAATATTAGGTGAGGAACTAGTATAACGAATATTAAATAATTGCTATATTAAATTGATACTGCTTCCTCTTCACTGATTTCATCCATTTTATACTTCCAGTGATAAACCACGGGTTCACGGTTCATTTCGTCAAAGTACTTGTAAATTCGTTCTTCCAACTCCTGTTTGGTATTGACGCGAATTCCTCGAAGCATCTGTCTGGTCATCTTGCTGAAGAAGCTTTCAATCATGTTTAACCATGAGCCTTGTTTTGGTGTAAACACAAATTTAAAACGTCCCTTTGGCATAGTATCCAGAAAGCGCCGTGTTTCTTTGGAAGTATGTGCAGAATGATTATCCAGGATGATCCGAATGGTATCCTGTGATGGATATT
>SKEW01001160.1_pt1 | contig 16965 bp, 9 predicted proteins | sample 4841441 | NCBI WGS metagenome assembly SKEW01 (sample SAMN11008799, study PRJNA524170) | human gut metagenome | isolation source: fecal sample from pouch patient p41 | place: Israel: Tel-Aviv | reverse complement strand
GGCCCGCCGTTGGAGATGTCTCCGACGAAGGGCCGTGGTACGGGTGGCGTGCGTTCGCAGCGATTCCTCAAGGGGCAGGATACGTTGATTCTCGCGTTCGTGGGCGCGTATCCGTTGCATGCTTCCACGCAAAGTGGCGCTCCTGTGGAATTGCCGAAGCCTGATATGCGACGCGATGGTTCCGGTACGGATCTGTCGGCGCCGATTGCGGTGGTCGGCTGATTCGACGAAATCGATTGGCGGGGCTCTGGACTGGTTCTTCTTCCGGTTCAGGGCCTTCCCGTTTTGCGCACTTGGGCCGCCAGATTGAATGAGCAGGCTGGGTGAAAGTGCCTCCGGCTGGGTTCAGCCATATAGCTTCATGCCTTGTGGGCTGTCCACGAACCCGGCAGCATGCAGCAAACGTCTGTATTCGTTGCGTTCCTTCAATGATTCACCGTTCATTTCGGCGAAGCTGACGCTACCCTTGGACTGATGCTGCAATGCATAGGCAAGTTCCGTACATGCCGGCTGCAATATTCGCTCGTCATCGGTGAAGCTGACGATTCTGTGGCTTTTCGGCACGGCAAACAGCACCGGCATGCCGTGGTCGAGCACGATGACCGATTCCGCTCTGCGCGCCGGTTTCATATGGTGTTGTTCGGGCCATGTGATCGCGGAGCCTGTCAGGTTGGCCGGGTCGGTCACGTCGAGCGCCACGCAGGATTGGCTGCGCGCCTCGTCGTCGCCGCGCAAGGCGTCCACTGTGTCACGTCCGGCGAATTGGACCGCTCCGAATCCTTTGACGAACATGCCTCTGACCAGATTGCCGTGTTCCTCCATACGTTTGAGTACCGGGTATAGTCCGGAGAATCCGCCTGCGACCTGCTCCTTGTCGATTAGCGGAGCGGCGATCACGCCATATCGGTCGAGCAGCGATTCGATCAATGCGATGTCGTATTCCTCGATGCCGGCTGTTGGTTTGCCGGCGGTATCGTCCGTTTGATCCGGTATCGCCATTGGACTGGTCCGGGACGAGTCGACCGCGGACCATAATCCACCGAGCGTCGCCGGTGTCGAGGCGTGGATCCGTACGCGTCTGCGTGCGGCAGTGCGTGGCGCGCGCACTGAAACCGTGCCTTGAGTCAAGGCCCGAACGGGAGCGAATGAACTGTTCGTCACTTTGCCTTGCCATACCAAGGACCACAAGGCTTCCTCGAACTGGCTTTCGCCCCATGCGGGAAGGATGATTTCCCCTGTTTCAGGATTCACGTTGACTTCCGCATGTTCCTGCCAGATGGCTTTGGCGGCTGTGGAAAGCTGCCGCGCATGGAAGGCTCCCCCATTCGATAATACGGCAAGTATCGTCTCCGGCACGGTCATGGTTCCGGCACTATAGGCATTGTTCTGCGATTGTTCGCCGGGTTTCACCAGCAGCCGTGAATCAGCTGGATGGAATGCGATGCCGCCGGCTTCCTTGGCGTTGGAACCATTGATTTTGGAGCCGACCCATACCACGTCTCCGGATGCGAGCAATTCGTCCAACATACTCGGTTGGTAGTCGCGAACGCGTGCGGGGAAGACCGAGGATTCCCAAACGGAGGCGTTGAGGTATATGCCTTCAAGCTGTTCGATCACACGCATCAGCCCGTCGACGCTTTCATATCGGGCGCCACCCACAGGTCCGACACCTTGTCTGTCCAACAGGAACGCCTGATAGACGGCCGGTTCCACCGGCTTGATGGCTTTGCGTGCCTTGGCAAGCGAAAGCGCGCGGATACGCCGAAACACGTCTTTGTGGAGCCATTGCTGGAGCGTTTGCCGAGGTGACCGTTCCGATGCTGAATCATCGGAACCATTGGCGTCCGCTCCGGCCGCATCATCGACGAAATGGCCTTTCAGCAGTTCGCCTTTGGCATGTAATTCATCCAACATGCGTACGCCTTGGACAGCGTCCAATCCCAGTTCGGCGATCATCTGATCCGCGGTGAATGGGCCATGCGTTTTGACATATCGCGCCACACGGCCGGCAATGTCGGTCTCGTCCAAATCGTTCCAGAACGTCCGTCCGGCAAGCTCCTTCCCAACCTGCGCGATGACGTCGGCATCCAACAGCGAAGCCATGTCCGTGGCTCCCAGAAGACGTTCCAGCACTTCCGGGTCCATGGACAGCAGTTGCGTGCTGCGTTCGGCTTGCGGCACGTCGTATTGGTACATGACCGCGCCCACGTATCCGAACAGCATGTTTTCCGCGAACGGCGACGGCGTTTCCGTGACGGTCTCGCTCAAAGAGATGACGCCGGAGCGTAATCCGGACATCACATGTTTCAGCGCGGGCAGATCGTACACGTCCTGTAGGCATTCGCGTGCGGTTTCCAACAGCAACGGGAAGTTCTTCCGAGTTCGGGCGGCGTTGAGCAGTTGCGCCGCGCGCAGCCGCTGCTGCCATAAGGGGACGCGTCTGCCGGGGTTGGCGCGTGGCAGGAACAGCGATCGCGCCGCGCATTCTCGGAATCGTGCGGCATACAGCACGCTTTCGCCGACTTGCGTTTCGATGATGCGTTGCAGCTCTTCCGTGTCGAACAGCAGCAGCTCGCGGATCGGCAGGTTGCCGTCGCCGTCCGGGAGGCGGATGATGATGCCGTCGTCGGCCGCGTATACCTGCCCATCGAACCCGTATCGTTGTTTGATACGTGTGGTGATGGCCATGGCCCATGGTTCGTGCACGCGTCTGCCGTATGGCGAGTGGACGATCACACGCCAATCGCCTTCTTCATCCTGGCAGCGTTCGACGACCAGCTCACGGTCGTTGGGAATCGTTCCCGTGGCGGCGCGCTGTTCGGCAAGCAGGTCGGCAAGATTGCCGATGGCGTTGTCGTCCAATCCGTCACGACGTAGACGTGCGATTGTTGTCGTGTCGAATCGGCTGGTCTTGTCTCCTGCGATGCCGTCCGAGACTTCCGCGCGTAGTCCTTGCGCCATATCGCGTATGAATCGGCCTTGGGACCGTCCGAATGCCGCGTCCCGCCCGTCGCCTTCGCCATGCCAGAACGGCAGTCGGGCGGTACGCCCTGGAGCAGGAACCACCACCACACGGTCCCGGGTGATTTCCTGGATCTGCCAGGTCGATGTGCCGAGGGTGATGACGTCTCCAACCCGGGATTCGTACACCATTTCCTCATCCAGCTCCCCCACTTTGCGTGGGCCCGGTCCGGAGCCTTCTTCGGGAAGCACCACGGTGTAGGTTCCTCGGTCGGGTATGGTGCCTCCGCTGGTCACGGCCAGTCGTTGAGCGCCAGGGCGCGCGGAGATGAGACCCGCCTCTTCGTTGTATTGCAATGGAGGTCGGAAGGCGGAGAAATCCTCGCCGTTGTAGGCACCGGTCATCATGCCCATCACAGCATCGAACATGGTTCTGTCGAGATCTTCGAATGGCGCGGCCTTGCGCACGGTCACGTACCAGTCGTCTGGTTTCAGATCATCCATCGCCGCGGCGGCGACGGTTTGCTGGGCAAGCACGTCCAAGGGGGTGCATGGAATGGTCAGTGTTTCGATGTCTCCGGAGCGCATGCATTCGATGCTTGCGGCCGTGCCGATGATTTGCTCTCGTGTAATCGGGTAGAACAGTGCATGCGAGACTCCCCCGACCTTGTGGTCGGCGCGCCCCACCCGCTGCAATCCCGAGGACACGGACAATGGCGGTGCGATCTGGATGACCAGATCCACTGAACCCATGTCGATGCCGAGTTCAAGGCTCGATGTGGCGACCACGCAACGCAATTGGCCGCGTTTGAGCTGCTCTTCGATCTGTTTGCGCCGGTCTTTGGAAACGGAACCATGATGCGCCATGGCGATCGCGTCGGCGTCCGCATGCGAGGAGACCAGCATGGTGGTGGATCCGACCACGGAATCGTAGTGTTTGGCGAAGCCTTCACGGCCTTCCGGGGAGCCCAGATCCGGATACGGCTGGGTGGAATCACTGGCTGTGGACTCCGGCTGGGATGCGTTGTCCGACACACTCAAGTCCGTTCGGCCAAGCCTACGGTCGGACAGCGCATCCCGCCCTGCGTCCGCTTTGACGGCGGTTTCAGACCCAGTTTTCCGGGATGTGCGCAATTGCGCATACAGGTCGTTGAGCCGTGCGGTGAGTTTTTCCGCAAGGCCACGGGAGTTGACGAACACGAGGGTGGTGTGGTGTTTCAGCACTTCGTCAAGCACGCTGCGTTCGATGGCCGGCCATACCGAACCTCCGGTCGAAACCCGTGAGGTATGTTCATCTCCCCCGACCGAAGTCAGTCCTTTACGTTCCGCCGATGCCTCCATGGCAGGACCCACCCCGGAAATATGCGTGGTATGGCGGTTCGGAAGTTTCACGGCGCCTGCCCTCCGCCCTGCGTCGTCGGAGACGGGATCGCGCATGGCCGAAAGCGGTTCCACCACTTTCAGATCCATGTCGGGGTGCGATTCGGGTCTGATGACGCGTACCGGCCGCGTGCCGCCAAGGAAACGTGCGGCTTCGGCCGGCGGTTCCACAGTGGCGGAAAGCCCGATGCGTTGGACAGACCGGCCGGCAAGGCTTTCCAATCGTTCCAAGCTCAGCGCCAGGTGCGCGCCACGTTTGGAGCCCGCGATGGCGTGCACTTCATCCACGATAACGGTATCAACGGCGGAAAGTATCCGTCGCGCCTTGGAGGTGAGCAGCAGGAACAGCGATTCTGGCGTGGTTACGAGGATATCCGGCGGATGGCTGACGATTCTGCGCCGTTCCTGCGGCGTGGTGTCGCCGCTTCGTATGCCCACGCTGACTTTCGGCGATGGCAATCCCATCGCCTCGCACTGTCCGGCGATGCCAGCCAATGGCGCTTGGAGGTTCTTGGCCACATCCACGCCCAGAGCCTTCAATGGCGAAATATACAGGACCTTGACGCCGCGGACGGGTTTACGTTTCTTGGCATTGCAATCGGATTCAGCCGTGCCGTCCCCACCGCCGGACGTCCGCAATAAGTCATCGCCCTCCTTCGTCATCAGACGGTCGATTGCGGAAAGGAAGGCGCACAATGTCTTGCCGGAGCCGGTGGGCGCCACCACCAACACGTTCTCGCCGGAGCAGATGGCCGGCCATGCCAAACGTTGCGCCTCCGTCGGAGCATTGAACGCATGCTTGAACCAGGCATTGGTAGCCTCCGAGAACAAGTCCATGCATTCGTACATACGTTCGATTATGGCATCGCCTTCAGACATCATCCACAACCGGCGGAAAGCTCGTCATCCACCGTCGTCGGCTCATTCGAGCACACCGCCCGGCTGACGCATTCGAGCGTCTCACATATGGCGTCGTCAGGCGGCCGCACGGTCGCCGCACTTGCGGCGCAAAGTCTCATGCATGGCGACCATCAGCGCTAGGAACACCACCAGATAGAACGGGAACAGGTTGACCGAAACATGTTGCGCGATCAGCCCGAACAGCGGCGGCATGCACATCGATCCCACATAGGCGCAAGCCATCTGCATGCCGACGATGGCCTGCGATTTGTCCTCGCCGAAATAAGCAGGAGTGGAATGGATGACGCACGGATAGATCGGCGCGCAGCCCAAACCGATGACCATTAGTCCCGCGATGGTGCCGATATTGTGCGGCAACGGCAGGAGCATGATGACGATGCCGGTCAGCACCAACGCCTGGCCAAGACGAATCATGGCCGGATCGTTCAGTTTCATGGTCAGGAAACCGCTGGCGAGACGTCCGACGGTGATGCCGATGCAAAACAGGCTTCCCCACATGGCCGCCGTGGTCTTGTCGATGCCCTTGCCAAGCGCCATATAGCTGCTGGCCCACAACATGGCGGTCGATTCGAGCGCGGAATAGCAGAAGAACATCACGAGGATCTCGCGGGCGCCACGGATGGCGAGCACACCGCGAATACCAAGCGGCTTGCGCCGGTCAGCTGTTTCCCCTTCCGATTGCTCGGACTGCGCGGATTGCACGGAAGAGGTTTCACTCGTCCGCTGCGGTTCGACGGTCTTACGCGCCTTCCACAACGGCAGGCTCAGCACCAGCACCGCGGTGAGCACGACCTGCAGAATGGAGATGGTCCGGTAGCCCCACGCCCAGCCATGGCCGGCACCCAATGCGCTTGCCATGATGTACGGGCCAAGCAGAGTGCCCAAGCCCCACATGGCGTGCAGCCAGCTCATGTGACGGCTTTCGTAGTGGATTGCCACATAGTTGTTGAGCGCCGCATCGACGCCGCCCGCGCCCAAGCCGTACGGAATGGCGAAGAGCAGCAGCATCCAGTAATTCGGCGAGATGGAGAAGCCGAACAATGCGAACGCCGTTAACGCAACGGACACTGCCGTGACCTTGCCTGCACCGAACCGCAAGGTCATGCGGTCGGATAGCAGCGCGGACACGATGGTGCCGGCGGAAATCGTCATGGAAATGCCACCCGCCCAGGAAATCGGCGCATGCAGGTCGCCGCTCATCGTCGGCCATGCGGCGCCGAGCACCGCGTCCGGCAGACCCAGACTGATGAAGGCGATGTAAATCACGGCGAGCAGCAGATTGGCCACAGTCAGCTCCTTGTATGTTTTATGTTTGCGGCAATAAAATCACGAAAATACTCCGCTATTTTATCCAAAGTTACCTACCAAACGGTATTTTGTATCTTGCGCTATCGACCGACGTTTTTGCATTATCGTGCATACACGAAAAGCGGGTCTCCGCCGTAACGCAAGACCCGCCAATCGCAATCGCCATGCAATATCAGGTGTCGATCTTGGAACGGTCGAAATCGTCGGCGTTCTCCACGATGAACGCCTTGCGCGGCGGCACGTCATCACCCATGAGCAGGCTGAAGATGTGGCTGGCCTGTTCGGCGTCCTCCATGCGGATACGGCGCAGCATGCGGGTGCGCGGATCCATGGTGGTATCGGCCAGCTGGTCGGCGTCCATCTCACCCAAACCCTTGTAACGCTGGATGTCCTCGTTGTAGCCGATGTGCTTTTTATCAAGCTCGGCGAGTTTGCCTGCCAACTCATCATCGGAATACGTGTAGATGTACTCGCCCTTATGCGTACCCGTCAACGCGATACGATGCAGCGGCGGCACGGCGGCATACACATGACCGTATTCGATAAGCGGCCGCATGTACCGGTAGAACAGCGTCAGCAGCAGGATGCGGATGTGCGCGCCGTCGACATCGGCATCGGTCATCATGATGATCTTGTTGTATCGGGCCTGTTCGATGTCGAAGCTTGCGCCGGATCCTGCGCCGACCACCTGGATGATGGCTGCGCATTCCTTGTTGGACAGCATCTGCGCGAGCGATGCCTTCTGCACGTTGAGGATTTTGCCTCGAATCGGCAGCAACGCTTGGAAACCGGAATTACGGGCGGCCTTGGCTGTGCCCAATGCGGAATCACCCTCGACGATGAACAGTTCGGCCACATCGTCATTGCCGGTCTGGCAGTCGGACAGTTTCGGCGGCATGGACGCGGATTCAAGCGCGTTCTTACGGCGTGTGACTTCCTTGGTCTTGCGCGCCTGCACGCGGGCATGCATTTCGCCGACGATTTTCTCCAGCACGCGGCCGGACTGTTCCTTGTAACCGCGTTTGGAGCCGGTAATCATCTCACCGAACTGCTTATCGGTCATTCTGGAGACGATCGGCTTGACTTGCGCGGTGCCGAGCACGTCCTTGGTCTGGCCTTGGAACTGCGGTTCGGCGATGCGGACGGTGACGACGGCCACCAGACCGGCGAGAATGTCGTCACGTTCCACCTTCATATGGGAATCCTTGAGATTCACCTTGAGTTTGCGCGCGTTGTCCTCGATGGCCTTGCGCACCTGCTTGGTGATGCCTTGGAGGAAGCCGTCCACGTGCATGCCGCCGCCGGGCGTCTCCACCACGTTGACGAAGCTGCGCATGGTGGTGTCGTAGCCGTTGGTCCATCGCATGGCGATATCGACTGCGCAATCACGCGTCACCCTCTGCGCATGCAGTTCACCATCGTCTCCGACCGCCTGCGTTTCTTCAACATACGTGTCCTCGCCGGCGATGCGCCAAATATCGGAGACCGCTTCGCCTTTGGACAGGAAGTCGACGAAATCCTTCACGCCTCCGGTATGGCAGAATTCTTCGACGCGCGCATGCGGATATTTCGGCTGCACGGGTTGGGAAACGGTTTCCTGCGATTGCGTGGCAGCATCGTTTTCTTGCGATTCGGCTGATTCATCAGCTTCGGCTGAATCCTCCTGCAGTATGTCGGCAGAGGTTCCGATATCATCCGTTTCAGCGGACGTGTTCTCTTCCGTCACCTGTTCGATGACATTGTCATCGACTTCCAGCATTTCGTCAATGGACTCGTCGCCGGTTTCGGGAATGTTCTCGTCGATGACGGTGATTTTCAGCCCTGGCACCAGGAAACTGGTCTGCCGTACACGGTCGATGAGCTGGTCATAGCTGAATTCAGCGGTGTCGTTGAAAATCTCCGGATCCGCCCAATAGCGGATGCGGGTACCCGTGGTCTTCGGACTGACTTTGCCGATGATCTCAAGTTCGGTGGGACGATTCTTGCGCGTCTTCTTGAATGGCGAATCGGGAGACGGGTGTTCCGGATCAACGTCGGAATACACTCCGGGGTGGCCCTGATGGAAAGCCATGTGGTGGGTTTTGCCGTCACGATCCACTTCCACGTCGAGACGGGAGCTCAATGCGTTCACCACGGATGAGCCGACACCATGCAGACCGCCGGAAGCGCCATACGAGGAATTGCCGAATTTGGCGCCGGCATGCAGCTTGGTCAGCACCACTTCCACGCCGGTGAGCTTGGTTTTCGGCTCCACGTTCACCGGAATGCCTCGGCCATTGTCCGCCACTTCAACGGAACCATCGTCATGCAAGGTCACGATGATGTGGTTGCAGGCTCCCGCAAGAGCCTCATCGACGGCATTGTCGATGATCTCCCACAGGCAGTGCATCAGGCCCTGGCTGTCGGTCGTGCCGATGTACATGCCCGGACGTTTGCGCACCGCATCCAAGCCTTCGAGCACGGTAAGACTCTCAGCACCGTAATTATCCTTAGCCATGTTCCCTTTCAATTGTCGCCTTACAAGACATGAAGTCGAGAAACCCTGCGTTCATGCCGGTTTCTCGACTTCATTTACTCGCGTCTGATTACTATCACTGGTCCAGGAAGTCGCGCAGCGTCTGCGAACGGGACGGATGGCGCAGCTTGGACATGGTCTTCGATTCGATTTGGCGGATACGTTCGCGCGTCACGCCATACACACGTCCGATATCATCCAGCGTCTTCGGCTGGCCGTCCTCCAAACCGTAGCGCATCTTGATGACGCCAGCCTCGCGCGGAGACAGCGTTTCAAGCACCTGCTTGAACTGCTCCTGCAACAGCGAGAAGGCGACGGCATCGGACGGTGCGATGGCGTCGGTGTCTTCGATCAGATCACCGAACTCGGAATCGCCATCCTCGCCCAGCGGCGTGTGCAGGGAAATCGGCTCACGCCCGTACTTCTGCACTTCCTGCACCTTCTCGACCGGCATGTCGAGCTCACGGGCCAGTTCGTCCGGCGTAGGTTCGCGGCCGAGGTCCTGAAGCATCTGGCGCTGCACGCGGGACAGCTTGTTGATGACTTCCACCATATGCACAGGCACACGAATGGTGCGGGCCTGATCAGCCATGGCACGGGTGATGGCCTGGCGAATCCACCATGTGGCGTACGTGGAGAACTTGAAGCCCTTCTTCCAGTCGAACTTCTCTACGGCACGAATCAGACCAAGATTGCCTTCCTGAATCAAATCGAGGAACAGCATGCCACGGCCCGTATAGCGCTTGGCAAGAGAGACCACGAGTCGAAGGTTGGCTTCCAGCAGATGGTCCTTGGCGCGCTTGCCGTCGTTCGCGGCCCACTTCAGTTCACGCCGGCGCTTGAAATCCATCTTGTCGGATTCCGTGTCCAGCAGATGTTGGGCGTACAGACCGGCCTCGATGCGTTCGGACAGGTCGACTTCCTGTTCGGCGTTCAGCAGGTTCACTCTGCCGATCTGCTTCAGGTAATCCTTGACCGGATCTGCGGTGGCGCCGGCTGCGATCACACGACGCTTCGGATTGCCGGACGGCGTCAGATTGTCGTCGTCATCATCGTCACGCACCACGAAAGCGCCTTTTTCCTTGGGCTCTTCCGGCTTTTTGCGCTTGTCGTCGTCATCGTCTTCCAGTTCGGAATCGTCATCCTCGTCGATATTGTCCTCGTCGAGGTCGTCATCCTCCCCTTCGTCGTCCACGTCATCAAGGTCATCGTCGAAATCATCAAGATCGGCATCCTCGACGGGATCGTCTTCAGGAGCGTCCTGCTCGATCAGGTTCTCTTCTTCTTCCGCTTTCTTGCTTTTCTTGGCGGCGGAGGTCTTCTTCGCGGCCGTCTTGCGCGACGTCTTCGTAGCGGTCTTTGAGGACTCGCCCTTCTTGGCAGCAGGCTTGCGCGTGGAGGCCTTTTTTCCGGAGGTGGTCTTTTCGGTCAGATCAGTCTGTTCCGTATTTACCGTCGTTTCCTTGGTGGCCAAACTTATCCTCCTATTGATCCCGCCGGAAGCGTATACCATATGGAGCCACTTCTGGCAAGGGCAAATCGTCAACTATGTGAGTTAACCATCTTGCAAGGACGATTATTCCCGCGTGTTGAGCTCACCATGCGCAAGTACCGCTTCCTTTCGGCGTGTTGCTCTATGTCTCTTCGGCCCATACCGGTCCGATATGACGATGCGCCGCGGAGCAGATGATCGCCGCGAGCGAACAATTCTCATCCAACGCGAGCGCACGCATCGCGCACAGCATGGCGCGCTCATCGCCCATCCACCACAGCACATAACTGATGATGGCCAATGGCTGCACATGATACCGTTCGGGGACCATCCCGATGATGTCGAACATCATGTTGACGCCGTTGTCGCAACGTTTCGTGTCGGGTTTTCTTGATGCGTCACGGAACGATCCGTTGAGGGATTCCTCCAGATGACGCGTGTTGCCGGGAAGTGTCGGATTGGCCATGAATCCCATGAGAAAGTCACGTGACGAACGTCGTTCATCCACGATGATGGAGACCAGCAGCGCGTCACGCACCGCCATGGTCTGCTGCATGGCGATGGCAAGTGCTCCCGCACCGTTTCTGGACAGTCTGCATTCTGGCGATGAATCGTCACCTCCCGACGATTCATCGGCCAGCTCATCCATCCATTCCGAGAATGGCTCCTGCAGGAAATCGCGTATGCTCTCCGCCATGCCCAGCGATTTGCAATCCTCCACCAATTGGTCTTCAAGCCGTTCCATCTCGGCTTCGCATATCGGCATGGGCTCGTCGATCGTCTTCATGTCTCGTCCTCCTTGGCGTATCGGAGCGGTCGCTTGATGCAGGCCGCTTTGTTGGAACTATGCATCATCCGGCAATGCAATGAGGCGTTTCGGGACCCCTGTGGTCGGAGAACGTGAAGCTCGGCGTGTCACGAAACGTCCGGCACCGTCTCACCCGCTGCAATCATTATGTTTTCCTCTTGTCGAATGTGTGTGGATAACCTTGACCCATGACTAGCTCTTCCGATTTGGAACAGATTGAAACGCGCACGCTCTCGCTGGTAAGGGATTTTTCGTTCCTGCATGCGGACGATCCGGTGGCGAATTCCTGCAAAGCCGTCGCTGATGCGGTGGCGCAGCAGGCGGTCACGTCAAGTGAGGGCGGCAAACGTCTGCGGGCGTTGCTGACGTTGGATGCGTTCCGTGCGTTCGCGCCGCAGGATGTGGCGGAACGTGATATGGATGCGGTGTTGGATCTGGCATGCGCGATCGAAGTGTTTCAGACCGGCGCGTTGGTGCATGACGACATCATCGACGATTCCGATCTGCGCCGTGGCAAGCCGTCCGCTCATCGTGCGCTTGCCACGGATACCCATAGTGATGCCATCGGCCATGGTTTGGGCATCATGTTGGGTGATATGCTGGCCACCGCGAGCGTGGATATCGCCAATAAAGCGGCTTGCCGGCTTGGCTCCGGATCTTCCGTGGTGTCGGCCTTCCTGAATATGCACCGTGAAGTGGAAATCGGCCAAGTACTCGATTTGGCCGTGGAACTCAATACGTTAGACGATCCTGAAGAGCTGGCGTCGGCCTCTTTGAATGTCTTCCGTTGGAAGACCGCCAGTTATACCACTATCGCACCTTTGGAATTCGGTATGCTTGCCGCCGGCCTCGCCCCTGCGGACGCGCGCAGGCTCGCACTGGCGATTGGATTGCCTCTTGGTTTGGCGTTCCAGCTCGCGGATGATCTTCTGGACGTCATCGGGTCGAGCCGCAATACCGGCAAACCGGTGGGCGGTGATATCCGTGAAGGCAAACGCACGGTGTTGCTGGCCGATGCGATTGAGGCTGCCGGCGATGTCGAACGACGTGAACTCATCGACATGTGGGAAGCCGAATCACGTGACGAGGCACATGTTAGGCGTGCCATCGCATTGTTCGAGTCCACTGGTGCCATCGCACGTTCCAAGGAACGGATCGCCGGTCTGTGGCTCGAGTCGAAGGCCGCCATCGAGACGCTTGAACTATCGCAGGATCGCAAAGACATGCTTACCGAAGCATGCGCACGTTTCGTACCGATTGTGCGGGAACAGGGCTGATGCCGCCGCACTGTGAAAGACCCGTGTTCATCGCATCTTCCGCAAACCATTCCTTGTAGACTACAAGTGAACACATCTTTGTCGCGAAACGTTTTTTGAAGAAGGAATCGTACCGATTAGCCATGAGTGAAGCCCAGCATGCCCCCGAAGGCCAGGTCATCGAAGGCCGGTACCGAGTCGTCAGCAGAATCGCCGATGGCGGCATGGCCACGGTGTATCAAGCTGTTGACGAGCGTCTGGGACGTACCGTCGCCATTAAGATCATGCACACGCAGCTGGCACAGGGCCCACAACGCGACCAGTTCGTGGAACGTTTCCATCGCGAGGCCCGTTCCGCAGCAGCAATAGCCAATCCCCATATCGTGCAGGTGTATGACACCGGTGAGTTCGATGGACTGGATTTTCTTGTCATGGAGTACGTGCATGGCGTGAACCTGCGGTACGAAATGAACCAGCAAGTCACGTTCAGCGTTCGTGAGACGCTACGCATAGTCGGTGAGACGTTGGACGGCTTGGCTTCGGCGCATCGCGCAGGCGTGGTGCACCGCGATATCAAACCGGAGAATATTCTGCTCAATGACCGAGGACATGTGCAGATCACCGATTTCGGCCTGGCCAAGGCGGTGTCGCAGGCCACGCTGTCCTCCACCGGCATGCTGCTGGGCACGGCCGCCTATCTGGCGCCAGAAATGATTCAGCACAATCAGGCAACGCCGCAGGGAGACCTGTATTCCGTAGGCATCATGGCTTGGGAGATGCTGGCCGGCAAGGTGCCGTTCACCGCGGACAATCCGGTGACGCTGGTGTTCAAGCACGTGCATGAGGATGTGCCGGATATCACGACCGCTTGTCCGGGCATCAATGCAGGCGTGGCCGCATTCCTCGCCCGTCTTACGGCGCGCGCGGTCGAGGACCGTCCCCAGGATGCGTCCGTGGCATTCGACGAATTGCAGCAGTTGCAATCGAACCTCACCATCGACGACTGGCAATACCGTCTGTCAGCCGTTTCCCCGGCCGCAAACGATGCCGCCGACACCATGCCCGGCGATGGCACCCGGCAGATGCCGCTACCGCCCGCTCCCCCAGCACCGCCTGTGCGTCAGAACGACGATCGTACACGACAGTTCAATCCGGAAAACCCGAACAAAACCACCGTCATGCCGGCGCAGCAGGCAGATTCGGAGGCAACCACCCGCTTGGCTTTGGAAAAGAACGACGTCCCCGCCAACAACGTTCCAGCTTCCCCCTCGAACGGTCCGGTCAGTGGTGGACAGCCGAAACGCAGTGGCAAGCGTGCACCTGTCATCATCGCCGTCGTAGCAGCCATCGTGCTTGCCTGCGCAGGCGGTGGAGGCTATGCCTGGTGGTATTTCCGAGGACCGGGCAGCTACTGGACCATGCCTCAGCCGGCAGATCTCACATGTTCCGATTCGGAGCCCTGCCGTATTTCCAACATCAAATGGAACGCCTATGAGGAACTGCTGAAATTCTCCAACATCGAGTACGAAGAGACCGAGGCGTTCAGTGATTCCGTCAAGGCTGGCAATGTCATCTCCACCGACCCGGAGAATGTCGGTTCGCATGTGAGCAAACGTCATCATCAGAAGGTCAAGGTGGTAGTGTCCAAGGGTATTAAGCAGGGCACTGTTCCCACAGACATTCTCGATGCCACCAGTGCGAACGGCAAGGATCCGATCAACGCGTTGAAGCGTGCCGGCTTCGACAACATCGAACAGACTCCGGCCAATGATGACGCGTATTCCATGGACGTACCTCAGGGCGCGTTGCTTGATTTAAGCGTGGATCCCGGCGCGACTCTGCCCCATAACGCGAAGATTACCGTCACGCTGTCCCAAGGACCGAAACCGGTTACCATGCCGGACGTCGTGGGCAAATCGAAGGATGAGGCGCAGCAGACGCTTGATGCGCTCAAGCTCACCGTCAACTGGACCGAGCAATTCGATGACAAGATTCCGCAAGGACAGGTGATTTCCGCTTCCGCGAAGACCGGAGACGAGTTGCACTGGGGCGATAGCGTCAATGCGGTGGTGTCGAAGGGACCGGAAACCGTAACGCTGCCGAATTATGTCGGACAGAAAGCCGCCGCTGCCAAAGCCGCATTGGAGAAGCTGGGATTCAGTGTGAAGATCAGCTCGCAACTGACACTTGACTCCAGTCAAGACAAGAAGGTCGCTTCGCAGGATCCGGTAGGAGGCACCGAGGTGCGACTGCGTCAGGAGGATGGCACGCCGAATACCGTCACCTTGAAAATGTATTCGTCGCTGTTCGACTGATTATCCTGATTACAAAATAGAAATCAGGGGTGTCTGTTCCGAAAACATTCTTCGGAACAGACGCCCCTGATTGGTTTGGAATGAACCTCGCTGAAAACTTATGCCTTCTTGGCAGCGGATTCGGCTTGTGCCTGCGCTTCGGCCTCCTGCTGGGCTTTGAGCTCGGCCTTGACCTTCTGCGCGTATTCGTCGACGTATTCCTGTCCGCTCATCTTCTGGATCTCACGGGTCACGCGGTCGGTAAGCGAACGCAAATCATCGTGGGTAATCTGGTCGGCGGATTTCTTCTCGACTTCAATCGGCTTGCCGTAAATCACCTTGGACTTGCCTTTGTTCGGAATGACCTGTCCTGGCTTCTGCAGTTCACGCGAACCGATGATGGCGGCCGGAATAATGGGGCAACCGGTTTCGAATGCCAGACGCGCCGCGCCGGTGTGTCCTTTGTAAAGACGTCCATCGGGGCTGCGAGTACCTTCGATGTGAATGCCGAACAGATGTCCGTCCTCGATGATCTCACGGGCGTGGTTCAGTGCGCCAAGTGATTTGGAACCGCCGGAACGGTCCACGGGGAACACGCCGACTGACGTGAACCACCATTTCTTAAATTTGCCTTTGATGCCTTTGCCTTCGAAATATTCGGCCTTGCCCATGAAATGAATCATGCGCGGGCAGGTCAACGGCAGCAACGCATCGTCGATGACGGCAAGATGGTTGGCTGCGATGATGGCGCCACCTTCGTGCGGAATGTTCTCAAGTCCTTGCGCGGTCGGTCCCAAACGGTGGATGGCGATTGGTCCCAAGCCTTTTACGAAAAACCAATAGAGCATTCTTCACGATCCTCCCGGCGGATTGGCCTCCGCCCGATTAGAGTATAAGTATGACTGACCTCAACAATAGCAATGACGATGAAGAACGCCCAAATGACGCGTCGCATGGTGGCGGCTCTCCAATGGACGACTTGGATGCGGCTTGGGCCGAGTTTGCGGATTCGCATGCTGACGATTTGAAGGCCGTGGAACGTTCGCGTAGTGCGAAACGTTTCGAGAAGCATGCGCAACGTCGGGAAAAAGAGGCTTTGCTGTCCATCGATGACTTGGATCAGGGCACGTTCACCAATGATGCGCCGGCGAATGGTCGTGGGCCGCGCGATTTCACTGGTTCGAGCTGGCTTGACACGGATCGGGTCATGGACCGTTACGGTGACGACTTCGTGCCGCCGAATCCTGAAATCGGCCATGTGAAACTGTCAAAACTGGTGTTCTGGATATTGCTGGTGGCCGGCGTCATCGGCATTATCGCTTCCGTGTTCGTTCCGGCGTTGGCTTCGATTCTTGGTTCGATTTTCGGTTTGTGTGCGCTGGTCGGCGCCGCTGGCCTCATCGTGCAGCATAAAGGGCATCGTGAAACGCGTACCGACGAATTCGATGATGGAGCACGCGTCTGACAATTCTTTGGCGACAAACTGAATACATCCATCTATGTGAGGGCCCCGGCGGTTATTGAACTGCGCCCCGTTTGTTGGACGTTGTTAATTGGGATACAGGGTCAGACCGCGAGGGACATGCTCCGGAACTCCTCCGGGGTGCGTCCCTCGAGTCGTATCTGGCGTCGTCTGGTGTTCCAATGGATGATGTAGGCGTCCAGCTCGCGTTTGAACTGTTCGTACGAGTCGAACACACGGCCGCGGTAGAACTCGTCCTTCAAGTGGCCGAAGACCTGCTCGGCCGCCGCGTTGTCCAGGCAGTTGCCCTTGCGGCTCATGGACCGGCGGATGCCGGGGCGTTCGAGCTCCTTCCTCCACCATTGGTGCTGGTACTGCCATCCCATGTCCGAGTGCAGGATCGGCTCCGCGCCGGCGGGCAGGCGCTCCGCGAGCATGGCGGGCAGGCGCTTCTGCTGCCCGAGGTCCGGACTGCGGCTCACGTCCCAGGCCACGATCTCCTTGCTGGCCATGTCGTACACGGGAGCGAGGTACGCCTTGGAGCCGGCGACCTTGAACTCGGTGACGT
>SKEW01001157.1_pt1 | contig 16981 bp, 12 predicted proteins | sample 4841441 | NCBI WGS metagenome assembly SKEW01 (sample SAMN11008799, study PRJNA524170) | human gut metagenome | isolation source: fecal sample from pouch patient p41 | place: Israel: Tel-Aviv | reverse complement strand
CACGTTTATTCATAATGATAGGTCTCCTTTTGTAATAGAGTGAAATGCTAGCGTTGTAGCATTTCCTACCAATCATTATAGAATTAATACATGGTGGATGCCATCCACCCTAAAATTAGGCGCTTACGAGTGAAATGCTAGCGTTGTAGCATTTCCTACCAATCATTATAGAATTAATACATGGTGGATGCCATCCACCCTAAAATTAGGCGCTTACTATTTTTCTGTATAGTTTTTATTCTTTTCGCCACATATTTTTCATATATTAGCAATTTTCACAAAAAGCGCAAAAAAATAGTCATTGAAGCGATTTCTTCAACAACTATCTTTTTTCTTGTCTACGGTCGAATAGCTACCTTAATGACGCCTTCTTTTCGATTTTCAAAAATATCATATGCCTGTTCAATCTCTCTTAGTGGAAATGTATGGGTAAGTAACGGTGTCGTATCGATTTTCTTCTGTTCTATTAACCGTAAAATTTCATCACAATCACATCCGTCTACCCCTCCGGTCTTGAACGTGAGATTTTTTCCATACATTTGTGGCAATGGCAAGATTTGTTCTTCTTCATAAAGAGCCACCACAGTCACAATGGCATTTGGTCTGGCTACCTTCCATGCCAGTTCAAAAGTATTCCTTCCTCCCGCTACTTCCAGCACGCGATCAGCTCCACCATGTCTACTGTGTTCTCTGACAAATTCCTCGACATCAGTTTCTTTTGGATTTACTACAAGCACATTCGGATAATACTCTTTCACAAATGTAATTCTCTCGTGATCCACCTCACACAAAATAATCTTTTCAGGATTTTTCAACATCACACATAAAAGTGTACAGATTCCCGTTGGCCCCCCGCCAATGATGACTACAGTATCCTCGCTTCCAATTTCAGAAATTTTTGTTGCCCAGTATCCCGTAGCCAGGATGTCTCCGACAAACAATGCCTCTTCATCCGTAATCGCATCTCCAATCCGATTCAATCCCTGATTGGCATAAGGCACACGCACATATTCTGCCTGCCCTCCGTCTATCCTGCATCCCAAAGCCCATCCGCCATTTTTATCTGTGCAGTTATTCACATAACCATTTTGGCAGAAAAAGCAATTTCCACAAAAAGTCTCTACATTTACAGCTACACGATCTCCAGGTTTTACTTTGGTCACCTTGCTTCCTACTTCCTCCACAATGCCAACCATCTCATGCCCTACTGTAATTCCCGGTACCGCCCTTGGAACTGCTCCATGTTTGATATGAGTATCGCTCGAACAAATACTCGCCAGCGTTACGCGGACGATCGCATCCTCTTCCTCTTGAAGAACCGGCTTCTCTTTTTCTTCCAACATAAATTTCCCCTGCTCTTTGTATGTATATGCAAGCATCTTCTTTCCTCCCAATCCTATTCAACACCGTTAACATCAATTTTTCTTTCATTTTAACTGACTTTTCCATCACCAAATACGAATGCTCCACATAGCAATCAGAAATCCTAGCAGGAACCCGAGATTAACAACTGTAAAATGCATTGTGTATCTTCTTTTTTCTTCCGGATAGGCCGCTATGAGAAAACGATACGAGATCAAACTCGCCATGGATGCGATCATAGTTCCCAATCCTCCAAGGTTTGTTCCGATAATCAATTTCGACCACTGATCTGTAAATCCTGAAAGTAACAGTGCTGCCGGAACATTGCTGATTACCTGCGAAGAAATGACCGCAGTCAATATTTCATTCCCATTCAAAATGCCCTTCAGGAAATTACAAAACATAGAAATTCGCCCCATATTTCCGATAAAGATAAAAAATCCTGCAAAAGTAAGAAGAAGAGAGTAATCGATTTCTTTAAAAGTTCCACGATCCATCACAAACACTGCCAAAATTGTCACGAGCATTACAACCCAAACAGGAAGCAAATGCGATACGCAAAGAAGACACAATAGAAAAATTATTGCATAAATAGCTACTTTCCACGGATTTTTCACCTCTTCGCTTTCCCGCATTTGTAAATCACCAAGCACAACACATTTTCTCAACAAAATCATTCCAAGCAACATCACTGCTGCAAGTAGTGTGTACGGCAGCATCAATTTAAAAAATGCACTCAATGTCATTCCTGATTTGGAATACAGATAAAGGTTCTGTGGATTCCCAATTGGGGTAAACATACTTCCTAAATTTGCCGCAACTGTCTGCATGACAATTACCGGAACAATTCGTTTTCTCATATTTGCCATCTCCAGCACCTGTATTGCAAATGGCACAAATGTAATTAAAGCTACATCATTTGTGATCAACATACTAAACACAAAACATAAAAACACAAGAATCAGTTCCATCTGCCGACTATTCTTCACAACTGTGATCAATCTTCCAGCCGCCTGTCCAAATACTCCTTCCCGGCTCAGGCCTGCCATGACTGCCATCAGACAAAATAGTAACCCTAGTGTATGAAAATCAATATAGTTCAAATATTCCATATCTGGCGGCACAACAAACGATGAGATTCCTGCCAGTATCCATGCGATCATCAAAATCTTATTCATTTTTCCTTCTCCTTATTGCATTCCGTGGGCACCCCTTCAAACATGCTCCGCATCGAATACATTCCATATGATTCGGGCTCTCATAAGGCTTGATTCCCATTTTGCACTTACGTTTGCATAGTCCGCAACGATTGCAAGAAGACTCTACCTTATAGCGGAAAGGTGATATTTTCTGAAAGAATCCCAAACACACACCGAATAGACAGAAATATTTGCAGAACGGGCGATAAATAAAAAGTGACAATATAAAAATAGTTGTGAATCCAAATACTTTTATAAAAAGAAATGCTTCCCTCCAATTTTCCTTATTTGGCAAAAAAACAATGGGAATAAAAAACAATAATGCAAAAAAAATAATGTACTTTATTTTTCTCAAATACTTTTCGTAAGGCAACTGAAGTAACTTTTTAGGGAAAGGAATTTGAAAAATCACTTCCTGTATAATTCCCAATGGACATATCGCAGAGCATGCCCAACGCCCACCGATAGCAAGTACCAAAAATATAACAATAAAAACCATGTTTTCCTCGCTTGTAAATGATATTTTTCTTCCTTATAAAATTGGGCAATCCTTTTTGGAATTGCCGATTTAAACTATAAATCATATAATTTTACAAAAATAAAGTATATCCTATTTTACTATGGAAAACAATACATCTTAGTAAAGTTTACCCCCTTCAGATTTCACTTCTATACATGTAATCAAATGGAAAAATCCAGAATTTATTAAAAATATTATCACACTACTACAACTTCATTGCACTGAAAGTTTTGCCGGTAACTTAAAAGAAAACACTAATAAGTAAACATAATACCGTAATGGTTTCCAAGCCAATATACTTTACTGAATATATAACTTCTAAATATATAAATTCAATCTTTTTGCATTTTACACACTATTTTTAGAATACTATCTATAACCATTACTTTCATGTCTTAAAAACTAAATAAATTTTTAAAAGCGAAAAATAAAGGCAGATTCCGAAAGGAACATACCGCAGAAATTTAGGCATACGAAGAAGCCCGTGACTGGCTGAAATCATTTTATCCAGATGGAAAGATACTTTCCATCAAGTCCTTGAAAGAACAGAAAACCAGATTATAGGAACAGATTAACCAGCAAAAATTGTCCGTCCGATCTCTAAAGGATTTGACACAAGATTTAAAAACCATAGACAAAAATGTGGAAGCAATTCTCCACAACCAGGTCCCGAAAAAATAAAAGACACTGGAACCTGAATTATAAATCACATTACGAAGGAGGAACTAAAATATGACACAAAATGAATTTAATGTTATTCTAGAACAACATTATCGAAAATGTGCCGATGTCCTAGCACACAAGAAGAAAGAGTACGCAGGTGATTGTATTGACCCCGCCTGAGTGCATTTAAAATTGCAGTCTCATTATAATAGAGATGTACACACCTAAGGCTGCTCTCGCCGGAATGATATCTAAGCATGTCGTATCTCTGTATTATATGTTCTACTCTTCTCTGCTCCAGTTTGATTTAGAACAATGAGATGAGAAGATCACAGACTGCATCAACTATCTCATCCTGCTGAAAGCATTGATACAGGTGGAAAAAGCCTATGGATCACATTGAGACAAAGATTTTAAATAGTTATACCATTCAGGAAACGGCTCAAAATATGGTATTCGCAGCTAGTCTCACCCACCAGAGCCATACCATTCAAAATATGGATGATCTTATGGAGCTTTATCAGAAATCTTTTACGGATAAAACCGTAAATCGGATTTCCATTCTTCTACATCCAACCGTACAGAAATTTACGGTGATCACCGTTGCTATTGTAGGAGCAAACAGACGTTTTCTTGCACAGATTACTCGTCATCAAAATGAAGTGAAATTCATGAGTGCATCTCTGCAGTATAGCAACTATTCAAAAAAGCTACATTTGCGATTCCATATAAACTCCTTTTTTTCGAACAGAAATACATTAATCTCTATCTGGAAAGCTGCCTGTCGAATCTTAGATGCTATCAAAAATTATGTTCTGTGGAATTCCCATCCCAAAAGGATGAACTCCATTAGAAATAATGAGAGCAGATTATCCTCTACTCGTCGAACGGAGGGCAACTGTTTATGAAAATTAAATTGATCGACTTTAGATTAGAGAAACATCATTATTCTAACACCACTCCTTGCACTGCAAAGTTTATGATAGGTGATATTACTGTTGCTGAAAATATTTATACACGAACTGTATGCATGAAACTTAATCGCATCCACTATACACTTCCTCAATTACTAATTTCTTATAAATCTCTTACCATCATAAGAATAGTTATTCAATAAATTATCAGTTCTATCTTCTCCCAAATTTAAAACTAACTCCGAATAATCTTTGTCCGTATCATCATTAATAAACATACTTCCAAATAATAACATACAAATCGCCGCAATTGCTCCCCCGCTACCTAAAAGTGTAAATACAAGCGTAATTCCCATAAAGTTAAGAATTCCTTTGTTTTTTCTTAAACCCTCACAAATGCCTTTTCTTCTACAATCATCGTCTTTTATTTTTTTCGCTGAAAATATCATATCACATATTTTAGGATTTTGAACAACAAACTCCTCACTATTTTTGTCTAATGATGGAATCAATTCATGCAATTTCTTGACAATATTTCTTCCATTACTATCAATAGCCGGATACCCCATCTTTCTTCTCATAAAATTTGATACCCCTTTATTAAAATTTTTCATTCCTTCATCTTTATTAGCAATCTGATCTAATTCTTGCAGTAATAGCTCTACATCGCACCTGTCATATTCTCCGTTTTCTTCTCTTATCAAAATTGGATTAACCATTTCTCTACTCACCTGATTAATTTTTCTTATCATCTCTCCTAATATGGAATGGTCATGAATTTTAACAAAATCCTCATTTTTTTTAATTAAATCATCTATTTCTTCTTGTAATCCATTTATATATTCTAAACCAGTAAACATATCTCCTACTTCATTTGAAATTTTTTCAACCTCTTCAAAATTAATACGAGGAGATAATTGTTTAAGTTCATCAGGACTATACGAATTAAAGTCATAATCATATGAATAGGTATCATCATATTTTGTTTCATATATGGGACATACTTTTTTTAAATTGTTAGCATCGACAAAACTATTCAAATCTAATTTATCTAATCCTTTTTTCCTCAAGATTCCTAAGCATGATTTTAAACTTTCGATTTCTGTATTTAACTTTGGATCTAAATTCTGTCGTGTGTCTAAAGTATTAATCCTATTAATAAATCTTCTAATACCTTCTAATTCTACACTATCATTATTTTCTATTTTATTAACCTCTCCTATTTTTTCTGTTCCACCAAGAATCGAATGTACATTATTTTTCTGTTTATTATCCTTTAAATTCTTGGTATCATATGTATTAAAATTTACTTTAGGATGAGATTTTAAAGAAGATGCGATTACGTCATCCTCATTAGGATAAAAAATAACTCGATACTCCGGTTTTTTTAATGTTTCTGCAACTACTTTTTGAATACCAGGTGATATTTTATTTATATATTCTTGTGTTTCAGCTGGATTAGCAAAAAAATTATCCCCAAGCCCCAATTTTTTTAAAATAGACATACCCGCATCTATTGTTTTCAAATCAACATCATCTTTGACTTCATCTTCGTTTTCTCCTGCAAAAATTTTAATTAATTTGTTCATTAATTTTGTCCCTTCACTTACTGATTGAAGCCCGGGAGAATTTAGCAGCGCAGATAGTAATTGTAATATTTCTTTTCTCTCCTCTGGATGTGTTTTAATCCAATCCCATACTTTTTTTATTGCATTTGGAACTTTTTCTTTACAAAAGGAACATAGTTTATCAATAAATTTTCCTACTTTTTTTGCTTTTGAATTACTATTTTCTGCCTTTCCATTATTATCAAATGACTCACGCAATATAGAATTCTTACTTTCTTCGTCATCAATAAACGTGCTTAATTCTTTTTCGATATGCGCTTCTAACTTCCCTATTCTTGCCTGTGCGAATTCAACAAAATCAACATTCTTTTTTTGTAAAAGATTGACAAGCGTTGGAAAGCACAAGTAGATTTCATTTTCTTTTGTTAATTCCCTTATTTTACTTATGAAGGCATAATATATTTCTTCCGATTTCTTTTCATACTGTTGAAACAACTGCTCTACACGTTCAAAATCTTCTTTACTAACTTTTGGACGTTTCGGGCTCTCATATTCTAATGAAATCATGTTCAGATTCTGACTAATTTTTTCAATTACCATCTTATCCAAATCAGAACATGTTTTTTCTGCTTGCTCTCCAACTCTGTAATGATGCATAATTGCCTTTAATGAAATTTCCGACTCACACCACTGTCCTAAGATACCTTTGCTTGCATCCACAACATTCTCATTATAATTTCTAACAATTTCATCTATCAATTTTTGCAATAATTCATATTGTGTTTGTGACAGTACTTCTTTTAATTGTTTTTGCAAATTAAGGTTATTATTTTGCAATTCTACTGAGTAATTCTCTATATTCTTGAGGTATTCGGCTATTGCCTCATCCTTTAAGTCAAAACGCATTTATCTTAATCTCCTTTAGATTAACTCTTCCAATAATTCGTTTAAGAAATTAGGTGTTTCCACCGTATCCAATTCCGTATGATACATCTTAAACGGCATATTTATTCCCTGACTCTGTATGCCAAAATTAATTGTGATTGCTCTCGCTGGCTGTTTTGTATATTTAATATTAAACATATCGTAAAACCGTTCAACATTTCCTGTTATAAACGCATAGTCAAATGCCTTTCGAATAGAAGAATCTCGCAGTTCTGATGTAATCATTGCAACAAACAATATATTCGTATTAATAGCATCTCGAATAATCTGCTCCATAAATGGCGGATATTTATTTATTTCATCCAAACCATTCATCCAAAAAACATACTTGTTAAGATCTTTTACAGAAACTTTTTTATTCTGTAGCATTTTTTCAAAAACCGACTGTAAATTATTCCACTCGTTTTCATATAACTCTGTAAACATCTTATTGGAATAAATTTCTGATTCCAACTTCCAACATACTGTTTGATTTTCATATGTAAATATTATATGTGGCACGTTACATTTTATTTTACCAGAAACTAAAATATTATTTATATACTGTTCTATATATTGACGGCACTCAAATTCCTTATCTTCAATTAAAGAACTGATAGATTTAACAATCTTTTCTTGTCTTGAAATCTCCTCTATCTTATCTTTACATTTTTCAATTTCTTTATTTTCCAAAAGGATGTTTGAATATAACTCTTTGTACTCCTCTATACCGTCCCAAAATTCTTCACAAACAGATGCAAAAATAGCTTTCTGCTTAGAATCTGGTACTTCATTTTTGCAATAGCAGGCAAGATAATATTCCAAAGCATTAGAAAGACATTTTGTTCTAACTAAAATAATCTTCTCTTTTTCTTGCATTTCTAAAGATAACGAATTCAATTTATTCATTCGCCCATGCATATCTTCATTCATTCGGTTTACAACATCTTGTATCATTAGTTCAACATCAATATAATATTCACACTTACTAATAATTTCTTTGTATATATCCAGCTTCGCAAAACTAACTAAATGCTCTTCTTTAGGTTTTTCTGGAGATGTAACTAGTTCTGCATTTAATTTTTCCAAATATAAAACCAATGGATTTACACTAATTTGCTGTGTACTCGAATCATACCTCTTCAATTGTTCTTTTGCTAAACTTAATTCTTCTTCTAATTTACTTATCTGAGATTTTTTATTTTTGTATATGGCTATTGAAGCACTATCTTGTAAAGCATTTTTCAATTCAGAAAAACATTTTCGTATTATTTTAAATGTGTCTTGATTTCTCAAATCATTTAGATATATCAATGCATTTTTTCTCATTTGATATACTGTATGCAAATATTGAAATCCTTCATCTGAATTTAAATTAAAATACGATTGATTTGAAATATTATATTTTTCCTTAAGTGTCTGAATATATGTTTCCATCTGAAAACGATTATAAATTAAACCATTCAATTCAACACCAAGATGAATCGTTTTATCATTTGATAATACCAAATTTGATGCCAAAAGTTTTCTAATCTTAGCCACATCATCTGGATAAGGAGATGCAACCATTATTCCTCTATTTCTACCATACTCTATATAAAATGATGATTTATCATTTTTCCTATTGGTATATATAACCGTCTTCCCCAAAACAATAGCATCAAAAAATTGATCATGCTTATCAACTAATTCATTTTTCCTATTCCGTATTCTCCATAAATCATTCAAATAACCATTAGTTTCTGAAAAATCATCTCCGAATCGACCTTCTTTCTCCTGAAGATCTTCTTGATAATACTTTTGAGTATTAAATTTATATAAAAGGCTTTCTTTATATTTATTTCCACATTTTTTAATCTCATCAAGGTAAATATAAAATGCCCCTTTTACATTTTCTTCTTGTTTTGACTCTGTTGAAATATATGGAACTTTAAACTTAATATTACTATTTTCTTTTCCATTATCTGTGTTAATAAGCACATATCCACGCTCTAGTGTTCCTGCAGCAGAATTTCCTAAATACTCACTAGATATTTCTTTATTACATGGTAATGCCATTCTGATTTTAAAATTTGCAAGTGTATTTCCTCGCAAAGTCCCTGACATTTCCTGTGATGCGAAGATTAAATGAAATCCCGTCGCACGACCCAGTTTTGTAATGGCATTAAGAATTACTTGAATTTCTTCACTTTCTCTAGCTGTTGCTTCTGTAAATAATTGCTGAAACTCATCAATCACTAGTATGACTCTCGGAAGAACAAGATTATATTTTTCACGAAATTCCTTAATTTTTGTAACTCCTAAGCGTGTAAACATCTCATTTCTTGCATACATACACTCCGATAAGTATCTGAACATAGATAATACATAACGGATTTCACTTGTGGCCGCACAAGCATTCATATGTGGTGTGAATGGTGTATTTTCATTCTGTACGTCATCATTCATGTAACGACTAAGTTCTACCTTTTTAAAATCCGCCAAATAAATATCCAACTCCCACGGAGCATATTCAGAAATCAAACTCAACAATAACGCATTAATAAATACTGATTTACCAGAACCTGTTCGTCCTACAATTAATCCATGTACATTGTCGTCACCTAGTTTAATTGGTGTATATGAAACACCTTTACTTTCACATTTCCCTGGTCTCAAATTAATACCATTACATGTTTTACCTCTCCATATTCTTGCACTATGTAATTCCTTCAGTTTGATATCCGGTTGACTATCTAACGTAATTTTTTTGAATCGCTTATCTTCATTTATTGCTTTCATGAATCTTTTTTGTGCCAATTCTGTCCTATCACTAACATCATCGTATTCTTTGAGAAAAAAAATTGGTTCTGGACATATAGTAATTGTTTCTCCCTTATAAGAATACAGATCCGCCACATCTTTACCATCAACACCTTTAGTCGTGTCAATACCTAGTTCTCGTAATTTGTAAGGCGCTCTATTATCGTTTTCATATAACTCCTGTAACAATTTTCCTTCAAAAAGTTCAAGTTCTAACGTCCCATCTTTTGCTGAAGCATTTTTTCTATCTTGAAATTCCTCATCAAATAAACCCATAAATACCAATCCTTATCTTATCTAAAATAAATCTGCAAACATATCTCCAAACTCTGCTGTCTGTTTTGCAGAAGTTACTGCACTTTGTACTACATCTCTGTCTATCTTCGTTTGCTCAGAAGAAATATCTTTACTTTGAGATTTAAACTCTTTTATTTTTTCAGCTATCGCCTTAAGATTATTCCCAACAACATCTGAAATAGCACGAATTGGGACAATAATATGTTCATATGAAGGATTCTCATCTGCTAACCCTTCTATTTCTACCACTCTCTGTTTTCCAATCTCATTTATTTCTCCTGAAGCATCCACATATATTTTCTTTAATTCTTCAAAAGATTCATCTGATATCTTAGGATGGCTTGTATCTACATTAATAGGCTGTATTGTTGATACAAAATTCCAAAATTCTTCAATACCTAAATTTACAGAATCATCAAGTCCTCGGGCAATCTCAGATGCCTGTTCCCCCGCATTAGCTTTCTGTGCTCGTTGTGAAAAGGAACCTTTTTCTATCCACTCCTCATATATTTTCAGTGAATTTGCTTTTGCTTCTTCTGCTAACTGTTCCAAAGAATTATTGGTATAATTTACGAATGGTTCATATCCTGTAACCTGACAGATAGACTCTAAATTTCCATGAAATTTCTGTATAATTTCTGTAACTTCTTCACATGTCATTCGAAATAATTCTTTTACCTTATTTTCCAATTCTTCCGTTAAGTCAATATGTATCTTACTCATTGTCCAACTCCTCATACTTCTTTCCGTTAAACTTAATTATCGTTGTTACATTCATACTTATTTCATTCAATACAGTATCCGTCTTATCTTTATTGCTTTCCCACATTTCTTTTTCACAGATAAATATTGGGACAAATCCATAATCCCAGCCATTTTTCATAAGACTAGAAACATGCTCTCTAAAACCTAAACATCTTTCGCTTTCCAAGACCATATAACAGATATTATACACACCAGGTCTCTCACCCTCTTCTATTTGCTTCATATTATATTTCCTGAGAGTGGTCCCCTTTTTTGACAGCCAATCCCTTCGAGTTTTAAAATTATCAAAATATAACTTCATATCCTGGATTGATTCAGTTACTTCTTCAATTTCTAACAAGTTTGTATAATTATCTGATCTTAATTGATGCCCTCCACTAATTTCATCAATAATATATTGCTTAATAATTTCTTTTCCATTGATATTTTTGAATGCCAACGCAAAATCCAAAAGACAATTCTTCACTAAATCGCCTAATTTTTCCTGAAAAGTACCATCTTTTGGAATATCCTGTGTATCAAGAGTTACCAAGATAGGATGCTTTTCATGTATAATATGTATAAACGGTAAATGTCCATTTGAGTCACTACACTGCTCATAATCTGTAGGAATTAAATAAATATCATCTCTTAGAATCCCTTCTGTTATTTCTACCGATGCTGACATATGCAACAAATTCTTTTTAAACTGTGAATGTATCTTATCAAAAGATTTAAGTACATCTTCGTACGATTTTAAGTCATTACTAACCTGTTCTTTATTTTTAGAGAGTCTATTCTTTTCTCTTTTGGCATCATTAATTTTAGAATTAATTGTTTCCAGCTTTTTCGATTGTATTTGCTTTTTATTCGCATAATCTCTTCTCAATTCTAAAACTCTTTTTCTACTTTCACTCACAACAATTTCTTTGCGCTGCTCATATTGCTCTTTTGCAAGTTCACTCTCATTTGTATAGTCTTTATTAATATCAAATTCTTCCTCTTTGAATTTCTTTTGAAGTAATTCTGGACCACTTACATTTCCGTAAATGTTGTCAGCTATTTCATTTACTTTTTCATAAGTAGCATTATCAGTTAACATTTGAACTCTACTATTTATCTGGTGGAGTCCCCTATAATTGTTTGCAAGAAATATAAATTCGCAATACTTATTCCCTAATTCTCTCTTTTTCTTTGTCGCGACAAAATAGTATAGGCCACTTAATAAAATAGGTATTCCATACGCTACCACTGTATTCACTTTTACCAGAAAAGCTAAAATTGTCCCTAACAAAATACTAATTGAAATCGCAATGACCATTTTATCCTTCAAATTTTGCAAATAAAACGGTACCGATTTTATATAATTATCGCTCTCTTGTTTTATAGTGAACAATTCCTCATAACTCATGTCTTCTAAAAAATTTTTCCAAGAATCAATTTGGGAATCTCTTTTATTTGTTTCTGGAATAAAACGGACTAATCCGTTCATCCATATGGATAAATTTTTTTTCATATCTTCAAATGGCTCATATACTTCTGATGACTTTTCTTCAACACCCAAACCATTTTCAGTTCCAAATGCTATTAATTCCGCTTTCAAGTTTTTTAAATTTTCATCTATTTCCAAAAGAAATGCTTTTAATATATTTTCTAATTCTATTAATTTTCCTTCTCTCTGTTGTTCCAATTCTTGCTTTTGAGCCTCTAGATTATTAAGTTCTAAATTTCTTTCACCTGTAATCTTTTCAAGCTCTGCCTTTGGTTTTGACAGTTCCTCATTCTTTGCTTCTACAAGTTTCCCTTTTTCACCAAAGGATACATTTAATTCTTTTTGTTGTTTTCCTTTTGCATCATTAATTTGTTTATCATATTTAAAATTCAATTTATTAATATCTGAATCTATTTTTGTAATTGATGCTTGTATATTTTGAATCGCTGCATTATGTTGTACTTTAAGTTGTGCTACGGGTTCTTTTCTTAGAGTTGCAAAATTAATCTGTTTTTTAAACCTCTTATCTGTTTCTTTGTATTGCTTTTCTAATACATTTTTGTCTATAACAAATAATTCTACTTCCTGAGATCTTTGATGATTGATTCCAGAAATAATCTCCTCATATTTTTCTTCTATACCACGAATTTTTTCATCAACTATTTGTATTGCCGGAAAATGTTTTTCCTCAATATCTTGAACAATAATTGTTTTTTCTTCGATAATAGGTTCATATTTCTTATAAATATCATTTTGTTTCCGCTGTAAAATAGTTAATTCTTTATCTATATCCAAATTAATTTCATTTCTGAGATCTTCGATTTCATTTTCTTTTTTTACTTTTGCATCAAGAAACTCTTCTTTTTTAGCCGCAAATTCGTATAGATTTTGATTTAAATTCGATAAAGATTGTTTTACTAAAGTACACCCCTGTTCTCTGAATTTTTCCATCCCGTCAGAAAGATGCTTTTTGTTCATAGCACTTCTACTATCCTTCTTTTCTATAATCTTTTTTACGGCATAATCATATTCTTTTTGTGTTTCTTCCAACTTCTTCTGCATTTCTTCTTCGAGTTGCTTTTCCACTTCCTGCAACTTAACTCTCTCTACTTGCATTAACTCTTGTCGTTCTCTCTCAAGCTCATTTTCTTGATCTGAAAAAAACTTATATTGATTTTCTAATTCTGCTAGTTCCTGTTGTTTTGTTTGCTCCTTTTCAATAGCTTCATTATACTTCAAATATTCTTTACTATACTGTTCAAATATTTCTTTAGAATCTTTTTTAGCTGTATCCATCTTTCTCACCTCATAATTCGCTAATTAAATAATGCTTTTTCAATTTCTTCATCCGTTATATGACTTGTAGCTAATCCTTCTGAGCCTTTTATTAACTGTAACTGCGCATCATATGCCAATTCACTTTGTAAATCCTTGCCATCAAATGTATAACTTGCATCTAATATCTCTCCATTTGCATCACTTACTTCTTTCTTTAAACTATATTTATATACCATCTCTGTCCCATCAAATGTATATGCAAGCCATTCCTCTACATGTACATTAGGATATCCCCATACTTCTTGGCTATATTCTCCTCGTTGATCGTGTTCTTCAAATTTATAAAACACATCGTTTTCTTTATCATATTTTTGTATAAGCTGTACGTTACTCTCTACTTGCTCCGTATTTTCATTAAAAGTAACAAATTGATAATTTTCGCCCTGAATCAAAATCAACACTGGAATTTCTTTTCCTTCCACTTCATACAAACAGAATTCCTTTTCCATTACATCTCCTTTCAACACACTCCAATAAGCTAGTTTCCAATGTTCTTGTTCCGCTCTATTTTTGTATGCTTTGATTCTTTCACTATCCAACAATTTTAAAGATTCGTCTGCAACAGCTACAGCTTTATCATATTCAGCACTATCAAGTAAATTTATAATATATTGATCAACACATTTCTCAAACATTTCCTTTATCTTCGTATCATCTTTAAAATATCCCAAAGTTCCTTTCAGTAATACCCACGCATCTTCATACTTTCCATTCTCTAGTATTTTTGTTACTTCTTGCGGTATCTGCTCACCAAATTCTTCAAGAGTATCATTTTTCAACTCTGCAATCTTAGTTTTATACTTTGAGTCATCTTCTGCAGGTATAATCTCAGCACATATTTCTAATGCTTGTTCATAATCTTTTGCTTGAAAATATTCCATTGCATCAGTATAAGATGTTCTTACACTTATGGCATTTTGTATCTTGGCAATGATATCTTCTTCCATATCCGCAGATATCTCCTCTAAAAAGTTTACATATTTTTCACCTATCTTCCAAATATGGACATCTTCCTTTTCATTATTTAGTAATTCCTGATAACAGAACTTAATTGTTGGAAAACGCTTTATCGTTTCATCCTTAATTTTTCCATATTGATTCAAAAAAAGTCCTATATTAATCAAATCCTCATAAAATACATCAGAAAATTCTCCTTTTGATATATAAGAATCACAGTTGCTCACCAAACTCTCATTGATTTTATCAAACACGTCCTTTTTTTGTTTATTTGACAAATTCCCCATCAGCTCCTGAGCTGTCGATATCGCTTCATTATCCCCTATAACTACTAATTCAACTACTTCTTTTACCTCCTTTGATGCTGAAAATATAGTAGAACTACTTCCAATTACTAAAGACAGTAATATAGATGTTAACATTATTATCCAAGTTTGTTTTTGTATTCCTTTCTTATTCTTAATTTCTTCGTCTAGAAATGAGCTCCCACATTCACTACAAAAATTCGACTCCTTATTAGTCAGCCGTCCGCATGTTTTGCAATACATAACTACACCTCTCTCAATGATTAAATAACTTATTTTTTATGGAATAAGAATTATCAAAAGGTGTACCTTTTGATAATTCTTACTCCATAAAAACAAATGTATAAAGCCATGCATAAAGTATCTTTAAAAACCAAAATAAATCTTGATTTTCTTGCTTATTTCGACTTGTTAGAGTAAAATATAAGGTATATAAATATATATTTACGGACTATCAAAAGGTACATCTTTTGATAATCCCTAGAACTCAACATCCTTTTGCAATTCTATATTCATGCAACCTTCTATAAAATGTAGCCTCGCTCATATTACATAATTTCAATGTTTCTTCAAACGATGTCTTTTTCTTTTCCCAATCCTGCACCAATTTACCAAAATTTGCAGGAACTGGAATCTCTGGTCTGCCAAAACGAACCCCTTTCGACTTTGCAGCTGCAATCCCCTGTTCCTGTCTTTTCTTTATATTTTCACGTTCGCTCTGTGCAACAAAAGATAATATCTGTAATACAAGATCCGCAATAAAAGTTCCCATCAAGTCCTTACCTTGTCTTGTATCAAGCAAAGGCATATCTAGCACACATATATCTGCCCCAATTTCTTTAGTAATAATACGCCATTGATTCTGTATTTCTTCATAATTACGTCCTAAGCGATCAATACTCAAAATATACAACAAACTCCCCTTCTTTAATTTCTTAACCATAGTTTTATACTGTGGTCTATCAAAATTTTTTCCTGATCTTTTGTCCATAAATATATTTTTCTTTGGTACTCCTACTTCTGAGAGTGCCACCTTCTGTCGCTCTTCATTCTGATCTATACTCGACACTCTTATATAACCGTAAACTTTATTTTTATTGTCCATTTCTTACCTCCTGCTTTCTAAATGAAAAAGCCAAGCAGCCAAATCACATGGAAATGATTCTGATTGCCTAGCTTATCATCCTATCAACAAATATCGAATTATTTTTATGTTCTTCGCATTTATACCGTACTCTACTGATAATTAAAGTATGTAACTAAAAAATATCAAGCTCCTACTTACTATTTTCGTCTCTCAAACGGTTGTTCCCAATGTCTCGGTACCGGTTTCCCGGATTTCACAGCGATTGAAATCTGTTTTTCCTGCAATCTCCTGATTACCGATTCTCTTTTCTTTGATTTCTTTTTTAATAATTGGTTTGGCCGCAGTACTAATTTCTTTTCTGTACTTTTCTCTTCTGATTTCTTCAGATTATTTATCTGACCGTCCACTATATTATAATTTCCTTCTATTCCGGATTCCCAGCTTCTCTCATAAGTCCCATTTTCGTAAAACTTCTGATAATGTTTCAGTCTGTCTTTATATTTCTGATGCTCTTACTCCCTTTTGATCCGGTGTCTTCATAAGCTCATGAAGTTTCTGTTTGTTTTTTTCATCAAATCCATTTTGACATTCCTCCATGATCATCTTTCCATAACCGTCTAAGATGATATAGGCAACCTACCTGTAATATTCCTGATGTTCCATAAGATAAAATTGTTTTCCATTTCCATAAACAAACTCGATCTGTTCCTGCTCTACAATCTGAAGAAGATTTTTCTGGAGTTTCACAATCTCCAACGGAGAACAATTGTCAATTTCGATGATGGTATTATTGGATAACTTTTTATGTT
>SKEW01001152.1_pt1 | contig 17023 bp, 10 predicted proteins | sample 4841441 | NCBI WGS metagenome assembly SKEW01 (sample SAMN11008799, study PRJNA524170) | human gut metagenome | isolation source: fecal sample from pouch patient p41 | place: Israel: Tel-Aviv | reverse complement strand
GGGCGGGAAGAGAGACTGAATAACTTCCCGGCGCAGCTTTCGGGCGGAGAGCAGCAGCGTGTGGCGATTGCGCGTGCGCTGGCGAAGAATCCGAAACTGCTGCTCTGCGATGAGCCGACCGGCGCGCTCGATTATGTGACGGGAAAAGCGATCTTAAAGCTGCTGCAGGATACCTGCCGGGAGAAGGGGATGACGGTCATTGTCATCACTCACAACTCGGCGCTGACACCGATGGCGGACCGCGTGATTAAAATCCGAAACGGAAAAGTGGCGGGAATGAAAACAAATGAGAACCCGACGCCGGTGGAAGAGATAGAATGGTAGGTGGACGATGAGAGCATTTCGAAAAGACTTTATCCGGGAAATCACAAAGAACAAGGGGCGGTTTCTGTCAGTCTTTTTCATCGTGCTTCTTGGCGCGGCGTTTTTCTCGGGCATCCGGTCGGCGGAAGGAGATATGAAAGTCTCAGCGGACCGGTATTATGATGAAGTAAATTATATGGATTTGAAAGTCCTTGGAACGCTGGGGCTGACAGACGATGATCTGGCGGATATCGCGAAGACAGACGGCGTGAAAGCGGTCTACGGCGGAAAGACGGTGGAAGTGCTGCATGACATCGGTGAGAGCGAGCAGGTTGTGAAACTGATCGCGCTGACGGACAGTGTGAATGAACCGCGCGTGGTCAAGGGACGGATGCCAGAGAAAGAGGATGAAATTCTTGTTGATACGCAGTTTCTGAAAAGTTCCGGCTGTGAGATCGGGGATCAGGTAACGTTCACTTCCGGAACGGAGGATCCGCTCTCAGATTCGCTGACCGGGGACACGTTTACGATTGTTGGTTCGGCGACGCTCCCTTATTATATGGATCTGAACCGGGGAACGGGCTCGATTGGAAACGGAAGCATCAACAGTTTTGCACTGCTGCTTCCGGAGACATTTACCTCGGATCTCTATACAGAGATTTACGTCCAGGCGGACGGCGCACAGGAAGAGGCGAGCTACAGCGATGCGTATGATGAGACGGTGAAAGCTGTACAGACGAAGATTGAAGCGCTCGAGGATGCGGCGTGCGACCGGCGGTATACGGCAGTCAAAACCGAAGGACAGGAAAAGATTGATGATGCAAAACAGCAGGTCGCTGATGCAGAGCAGAAATTAGCGGACGCAAAAACAGAGCTGGATGACGGTGCACAGCAGCTTGCCGACGCGAAAGTGACGATTGCGGACAAAGAGCAGGAACTTCTCGACGGCGAACAGACGTTAAAGGACAAAGAACAGGAGCTTCTTGACGGAAAGCAGACGATTGCTGAGAAAGAACAGGAACTCCTTGACGGAAAACAGACCATTGCAGACAAAGAGCAGGAACTTCTCAGTGCGAAAGCAACCATCGCCGATAAAGAGCAGGAACTGGCATCCGGCAAGGCAACGCTGAATGACAAAGAGGCGGAACTTGCGAGCGGAAAAGCGACGCTGGAAGCAAAGGCGGCAGAGCTGGAAAGCGGAAAAGCGGAGCTGAATCAGAAAGCCGATGAACTTGCAAGTGGAAAAACCACACTTGAGGCAAAAGCGAAAGAACTTTCCGACGGAAAAGCACAGCTTGCAGAGAAAGAAACAGAACTGGCATCCGGCAAAAAAGAGTTAGAGGAAAAAATGACGCAGCTTTCGGCGGCAAAAACCGAACTGACTCGGAAGCAGACGGAGCTGAATACTGCAAAAGAGCAGCTTTCCGAAAAAGAAACGGAATTGAATATTGCAAAGGAGCAGCTTTCCGCTGCACACGAGGAACTGGACAACAAGAAAGCAGAAACCGCTGCAGGACGCACACAGTATGAAGCGCAGAAGGCAGCGTATGAAGAACAGAAGAGTCAGTATGAGACAGCCAAGGATCAGTTAGCCCAGATTTCCAGTCAGCTTCCGATGGTGGAGGCTGCGCAGACAGAAGTGACTGGTCAGATCGAGGTGATTGAGGCTCAGCTTGACGGACTGACGGAGGAAGATGAAGCATATGTATCCCTGTTGGAACAGAAAACTGCGCTGGAAGCAAAGCAGACAGAGTTAGCACAGCAGCTTTTCACGATGCAGGAGCAGAAAACATTTCTGGAACAAAACATCGCAGCGTTTGAAGCAGCAAGCGCTGATGCGGAAGCCCGGCTTGCGGCTGCAGAAGCTCAGATTACCGACGCAGAAAGTCAGCTTGCCGCTGCAGATGCACAATTAACAGAAAAAGAGCAAGAATGCGCCGCAGGCGAGGCACAGATTGCTTCTGCAAAAGAAGAACTGGAAAGCGGCGAAGCTCAGATTACAGAGGCTCTTGCCCAGCTTCAGGATGGAGAAGCACAGGCAGAAGCTTATCAGAAACAGATTGAGGATGGCGAAGCCCAGCTTGCATCCGCCAAAGCAGCGATTGCCGACGGAGAAGCTCAGATTGAGACGAATCGCAGTAAATTAAAAGACGGAGAAACTCAGCTTGCGGCTGCCAGAGCCCAGCTTGCTGATGGGGAACAGCAGATTGCATCGTACCGACAGACGATTCAGTCGGGTGAGGCCCAGCTTGCCGCTGCAAAGCAGACAATTTCCAGTGGAGAAAGTCAGCTCGCCGACGCGAAACAGACGATCGCCGATGGCGAAACCCAGTTAGCAGAAGCAAAGCAGACGATCGCCGATGGAGAACGTCAGCTCGCCGAAGCCAAGCAGACGATTGCCGACGGTGAAACCCAGCTTGCCGACGCGAAACAGGAAATCGCCGACGGAAAAATCTCCCTTGCGGATGCGAAACAGGAAATTGCCGATAAAGAAAAGGAACTTGAGGACGGCAAAGCCGAATATGAAAAAGCAAAAGCCGACGCCGAACCAGAAATCGCGGATGCGAAGCAGGAAATTGCGGACGGTGAGAAAACACTCGCAGACCTGAAAAAACCAACGTGGTACGTCTGGGGACGGAATAAGGTAACGTCAACTGAGAGCTTCGGTCAGGATGCCGGCCGTATCTCGAATATCGGAAAATTCTTCCCGGTTATCTTCTTCCTCGTGGCTGCTCTCGTCAGCCTGACGACGATGACACGAATGATCGAGGAACAGCGTCAGCAGATCGGAACGTTAAAAGCCCTCGGCTATTCCGACGGCGTGATCGCCTTTAAATATTTCGCATACGCGATGCTCTCCACCGTATCCGGCGCTCTCGCGGGCGTGGTGGTTGGAGAAAAAATCCTGCCCTGGGTTATTATGAATGCCTACGGCATGCTGTATACCGGACTCCCGTATTACATGACCCCGCTGAACTGGGAGCAGGGCGGCCTTGCGATTCTGGCGAGTGCAGCCTGCACCGGCGTGGCGACGATCGCGGCATGCTACAAAGAACTCGCCGCAGGTCCGGTAGAGCTGATGCGGCCGGAAGCACCGAAAAACGGCAAACGGATTTTCCTGGAACGCATCGGCGTACTCTGGAAACATCTGAACTTTACGCAGAAATCAACCGTGCGGAATCTGGTGCGGTATAAAAAACGATTCTTCATGACCGTTATCGGAATCGGCGGATGCATGGGTCTGATCCTCGTCGGTTTCGGCCTTCAGGATTCCATCACCGCGATTGCGAAAAACCAGTTCGTCAGCCTCTTCACCTATCAGGCGAATGCTGTGCTGAATTCAGATGTGGATGAATCCGAAAAAGAAGCATTGCAGACCGATCTGGAAAACTACAGCGGCATCGATGAGCTGCTGGAAATGTACTGCCAGAACATCGAACTGCAGACCGACAAAAAGACTGTGGATGCAGTGCTTGAAGTGCCGAAAGAACTGACGAATTTTAATGACTTCTATGCCTTCCGAGACCGGAAAAGCGGAGAAGTTTACGAATTCCCGACCGACGGCGGCGCAGCCATCAGCGAAAAGACAGCAACGATGCTCGGCGTAAAAGCAGGCGACACGGTTCAGCTGAAAAAAGGCGACGATATTGTGGACGTAAAGATTTCGATCATCGTCGAAAACTACGTGCGCCATTACCTGTATCTGGCCCCGGATCTCTACGAGGAGCTGTTCGGCGGAGCGCCGGATTACAACCAGCTTTTGATGAAATATCAGGACACGTCGAGCAATTATGAGACAGCACTCGGAGAAAAAATCATGACGTACGACGGTGTAGCGGCAATCTCGTTCACATCCGACCTGATTGATCAGATTGACAACATGCTTCGTTCCCTCGACATCGTCATCGTGGTGCTGATCGTATCGGCGGGCCTGCTGGCGTTTGTGGTGCTGTACAACCTGAACAACATCAACATCACCGAACGACAGAGAGAGCTGGCAACGCTGAAAGTGCTCGGCTTCTTCGACGGCGAGGTGGCATCGTACGTGTACCGGGAAAACATGGTGCTGACACTGTTCGGCGTTATCGCGGGCATGGGAATTGGAACGTTTTTACATCATTGCGTAATTCAGACCGTCGAGGTCGATATGATGATGTTCGGACGAAACGTGTTCCCGCGGAGCTACGGCTGGAGCGCCCTGATTACCCTGGCGTTTGCCCTGTTCGTCAACTTTATGATGTTCTACCGGTTAAGAAAAATTGATATGATTGAATCGCTGAAAAGCGTGGAGTAAACAACAGAAAAAGGCCGTCCGCGGTGATGCAGAGAATCTGCAGAAACCGTGGGCGGTTTTTTCATTTTGAAAGTGAAATATGAGCCGGAATGCTTGTTTTTTCAGACATTTCGTTGTATAAAAAAGATAAGGTTTTTTATCAGAACAGAATCAAAAAACAAAGAGTAAAGGGGATTTTTACAAATGGGAACAACAGAAACGAAAAAAATGAGAGTCGGCGTTGTCGGCTGCGGAGCGATCAGTGATATTTATCTGACGAACATGATTCATAACTTTGAGAATCTTGAGGTAGCAGCATGCTGCGCAGGCCATCTTGAACATGCGAAAAAGAAAGCAGAGCAGTATGGCATCAAGGGCTGTACCTACGAGGAAATTCTGGCAGACCCGTCGATTGAAATGGTAGTCATTCTGACACCGGCACCGACCCACGAGGGGCTGATCCGTCAGGCACTGGAAGCCGGAAAACACGTTTACACTGAAAAAACAATGACCCTCGCACCGGAAACGGCAGCGAAACTGATCGAGCTGGCAGAGGAGAAACATCTCTATCTCGGTTCCGCACCGGACACCTTCCTTGGATCGGCACTGCAGACCGCAAGAAAAGCGATCGACGACGGGCTGATCGGCGAGGTGACATCTTTCGAAGCATGCGCAAACCGCGATCTTGATTTGCTGGCGAGCATCTTCCGTTTTCTGCGGATGCCGGGCGGCGGTATCTGCTACGATTTCGGTGTTTATTATCTGACCGCCATCGTCAGCCTTTTCGGCCCGGTGGACCGTGTCGTTTCCTCCGTGCGCAACCTTGCGCCGAAGCGCGTCAATGTCGTCCCGGACAGCCCGGAATACGGCCAGGAATTTGACTACAGCAACGAGAGCCAGGTTTTTACGATTCTGGAAATGAAAAACGGCGTGACCGGCACATTCTGTGTCAATGGCGACAGCACCATCAACGATCAGGCGGTATTCACAATTTACGGCAAAAAAGGTATTTTAAAGCTGGTGGACCCGAACAATTTCGGCGGCGATATCGTCTACATTCCGGGCGTGAAGGACTGGACACAGCAGGCAGTTCCGGAAGTGCTGGATTATGGCTTTGCCTACAGCGAAAACAGCCGCGGCCTCGGTCCGTCCGAGATGGCAGAAGCAATTGCAGAGGGCAGACTAAACCGTGCGAATGCCAAAATGGCATATCACGTACTCGATACGATCGATCAGATTATGAAGAGTGCGGAAACGGGTGCATTTGAGAAGGTTCCATCCACCTGCGAAAGACCGGAGGCCATGCCGAATTCATAGCCTATTTCTGATAGGATTGCAGGTACATCTGACGGAAGTCGGTAGGGCTTACATTTTTTGATTTCAAAAAGACTCTGTTAAACGTAGAAATACTGTTAAAACCGGATTCGAGCGACACTTCGGTGATCGTGAGATCCGGTTTTTTTAACAGGTTTTCGGCGATATGGAGCCGTTCCCTGGTGACGAAATCCGTGAAGGAGAGGCCGGTGTATGCGCGGAACAGCTTGGAAAAATGGCAGCGGGAGAATCCGGCGACCTTTGATGCTTCTTCCAGAGAAACCGGTTCGGTGCAGTGACTCGAGATCCAGGTACATGCAGCAATCATCTGGCGGTGTACCTGTGCGGAATGGCCTGTTTTTTGCGGTGCGGCAGTTTCGGTCGGCACGGAGAGATTTTCGCCGAGCAGAATAAAAAACTGATACAGCAGAACGCATCCGCGCAGCTCGGAAAAACTGATACCGGAGAGGGAGAGCCTGCGCAGCTCTGTCAGAAATCCGCGGAGTTTTTCGATTTCCGGGAAGTTGTTCTGATTCAGAAGACGGATCTGATAAAAAAGATAAGCAACAGACTGGAAATCCACGCGTTTTTCCAGAAAATCTGCATCGAGCTGAAGCATGATCAGGCGATGTTCTCTGTTGATTGTGGAAACAGCGTGCAGCTCGCCGGGCCAGATAAAAAGAAGATCACCGGGCTTTAGCGGAAAGGTTTCTCCATTTACTTCATAGATAATGCCGTCATCCTGTGCAAGCACAATTTCAATATAGTGATGCCAGTGCAGACCGAAATAGGCGGGGACATGCGAAATAGAGATATCGTAAACATAGCTGTTAGCAAAATGATTGTTTTCGAAAAAAGAAGTCGAATCGTTTTTCATGGCAAAAGAATCCTCCGTATCTAATAAACGGTATTATACAACAGAAGAGAGAAAAAATATAGAAAAAATCGAAACATCTGGGCAATGATCGGCAATATATAAGTAGTGTTTTACGAGGATCTGTATTATGGTTAAGATATGAAAATTGTGAAGAACGGCAGAAATCGGAAAAAGAGTGATGTGATTTTGGCGAAAATTCACAATAAAAGTTTATGAAAAGTGAAGAAGTGAGAGGTAAGCGAAAAATGCAGATTTATGTAGATGGAAATGCTGTGCGAAGCGGAAATGGGCAGAAGGAATATCCATTTCAGACGATTTCCGAGGCGGCAAAAATTGCAAGGCCCGGCGACGAGGTGCTTGTAGCGCCTGGCGTATATCGGGAATATGTAGATCCGGCGAATGCGGGATGTGAGGATGCAAGAATTGTGTACCGTTCTGTGGAACCGGGAAAAGCTGTGATTACCGGTGCGGAAATTGTGGATAACTGGGAGCATTTGGAAGGTGATGTGTGGACAGCGCGCGTTTCGAACGGATTGTTTGGGGATTACAATCCATATACGACACTGGTCAGCGGTGACTGGTTTATCGCATCCTACACGGCACATACCGGAGAAGTGTATCTGAATGGAAAATCCATGTATGAGGTGACAAGTCTGGATCAGGTGAAAAAGCCGGAGATCTATAAAAAATCCTGGGATCAGGCATTCACGGTTTACACCTGGTATGTGGAGCAGGATGAAGAGAAGAATGAGACCGTTTTCTATGTGAATTTCCAGGGGAAAAACCCGAATGAGGAAACGGTGGAAATTAATGTGCGCGAGAATTGCTTTTATCCATCGAAGGAGGGCATCGGTTATATCACGCTGTCCGGCTTTGTTGTAAAACAGGCGGCAACTCAGTGGGCTCCGCCGACGGCATATCAGGAAGGAATGGTCGGCCCGCACTGGTCAAAGGGATGGATCATCGAGGATTGTGAGATTTCAGATTCGAAGTGCTCGGGCATTTCACTTGGAAAATACAGACAGCCGAACAATGACAATAAATGGCTCAAATGGAAATTCAAAGATGGTACACAGACGGAGCGTGACTGTATCTGCCAGGCGCAGCGGGAGGGATGGACAAAGGAAAACATCGGAAGCCACATCATCCGCCGGTGCAACATCCACGACTGTGGACAGACGGGTATTGTAGGCCACTTAGGTGGTGTGTTCTCGATTATTGAGGATAACCACATTCACCATATCAATAATAAACAGAACCTTGCGGGTGCGGAGATCGGCGGCATCAAGATGCATGCAGCAATCGATGTAATCATTCGAAGAAACCATTTCCATCACTGTACGAGAGGCCTCTGGCTTGACTGGCAGGCACAGGGCACACGTGTTACGCAGAACCTGTTCCATGACAATACGCTGCCGAACGAGGAAAATGCAAATCCAGAAGGTATGGACGGTATCGGCGAGGATATCTTTATTGAAATTTCCCACGGACCGACGCTGGTGGACAATAACGTACTGCTTTCGGACCGCGCTATGAAGCTGGCAACACAGGGTGTTGCGGTAGTACATAACCTGATCGCGGGATCGTTTACTGCTGTCGGCCGAGGTGTCAACAATGGCTCCGACAAGCTGCCGTCGCCGCGCTACACACCGTACCATGTGCCGCATCGCACGGAGATCAACGGATTTATGACGGTTCTTCACGGTGACTGCCGGTTCTACAATAATATCTTCATCCAGAAGCCGGTTCGTGCGGGAATGGAAGAAATCCGTAAACTGACTGGGGATAATGAATGGGATGACGGAAATCTGACAGCAGGAACCGTGCCGTACAGCGGATATCCGACGCTGGAGGAGTACGTGGCAAGATTTGAGGGCTACTGCGGAATGGGTTCCGGAAAGTCACCGGATCTGTATTACGAGAAGCTGCCGGTATGGCTTGGCGGCAACGTTTACTTCAATGGGGCGAAGCCGGCAGAGCAGGAACAGGACGCTGTAGTGGATACCGAGCATGAAATCACCATCGGTGTAAAAGAAGAGAACGGAAAATGGAAACTGGAGACCAATGTTTACGATTATCTGCCGCAGAATGCCTGTGCAGTGATCTCAACGGAGACGCTTGGCATGGCATTTGAGCCGGAACAGAAATATGAGAATCCGGATGGAACGCCGATCGTGTTCCGATATGACTACTTCGGAAACCGTCAGGGCATTCATCCGCTGCCGGGCCCGTTTGCATCAAAAGAGGCTGCGGAAGAAGCATTATCGTAAAGAAATTCTATAGACCCGCAAAAAAATAGCGTAAAAAATTCAGCGCCGCAGAGAGTGAATGATTGCGTCACAGCCTTTTTTGCAGTGTTTTCGGGTTTTACTATAACAAAAAGGAGTATAGAGAAATGATTTACTATGTCAATAATTCCGCTCCGAAGAATGGAAACGGAACAAAAGAGATGCCGTTCAAGTTCATCAACGATGCGGCAAAAATTGCAAAGGCAGGAGATGAAGTTCTGGTTGCACCTGGTATCTACCATGAATATGTCGATCCGGTCAACGGCGGAACCGAGAATGCGAGAATCGTCTATAAGAGTGAGAAGCCGCTCGGTGCAAAGATCACCGGTGCGGAAACGATGAATGACTGGGAACATTACGAAGATAATGTGTGGGTATGCCGTGTAGACAACGGAGTGTTTGGCAATTATAACCCATACACGACAATGGTCGGCGGTGACTGGTATTTTGCACCGGTGGTACGCCATACCGGCGCGGTTTATCTGAATGACCGCCAGTTATACGAGGCAGAGACGCTCGAGGAGTGTATCAAAGGCGAGGTTTATGCGCCGTCCTGGGAGCCGGAGTGGTCGGTTTACAAATGGTATACCGAGCAGGACAAAGAGAAAAATCAGACGGTCATCTACGCAAACTTCCAGGGTAAAAACCCGACGGAGGAAAAAGTAGAAATCAACGTGCGCCGGAACTGCTTTATGCCGTCGAAAACAGGCGTAAATTACATTACGTTCAGTGGATTTGATGTCAGCAAGGCGGCAACGACATGGGCGCCGCCGGCTGCTTATCAGGACGGTATGATCGGTCCGCACTGGTCGAAGGGATGGATTATTGAGGACTGTGAGGTCAGCAACAGCAAGTGCTGCGGTATTTCGCTCGGAAAATATTACGATCCGGAGAACGACCATTACTTTACCAGAAAACACGTAAAAAGCCCGACCCAGATGGAGCGTGATGCTGTCTGCCGCGGCCAGTATCATGGATGGACGAAGGAGAACATCGGAAGCCATATCATCCGCCGCTGCCACATCCATCACTGTGAGCAGACCGGTATTGTCGGACGGATGGGCGGTGTGTTCAGTATCATTGAGGACAACCACATTCACAACATCAACAATATGCAGCAGCTTGGCGGAGCCGAGATTTCCGGTATCAAGATGCATGCAGCGATCGATGTTGTGATGAGAAGAAATCACATTCATCATTGTACGATGGGCATCTGGTGCGACTGGGAGGCACAGGGAACACGCCTGACCCAGAACCTGCTGCACGACAACTGCCCGCCGGAGGGAACACCAAAGGCAGAGGGCGCAATGATGAGTCAGGATATTTTCATCGAGGTTGGCCATGGTCCGACCCTGATCGATAACAACATTATGCTCTCACCGGTCAGCGTTCGTATGGCGACCGATGGTATTGCCTGCGTACACAATCTGATGCTTGGCTCATTAACTGCAGTTGGCGGCGGAACAGGAGACCGTTACACGCCGTATCACATCCGTCACCGTACCGAGGTTGCCGGATTCATGACATTCCTGCATGGCGATGACCGGTTCTACAACAACATCTTTATCCAGAATTACCCGGTTGAGGAAACAGAAACGGTTGAGGACATGGGCTTCAAGATGGAGGATAACCAGGAGGTCGGAACGCATGTGTTCGACGAGTATCCGACCTATGATGAGTGGATCAGCCACTTTGAGCTGGACAAACCGGCCGACATGAGCAAGCTGGAGCCGTATCACAACAAGTGCCATCTGCCGGTTTGGGTAAACGGAAACGCTTACTTTAACGGAGCAAAGGCGTGTGTGAATGAAAAAGAGAATCTTATGGATAACGAGAACCAGGTTAGGGTGGAACTTGTGGAAAAAGACGGCCACTATTCCATCAAGACGAACGTGTATGAGTTCCTGAAGGATTTCCGGACGGGAATTATCAACAGTGATATTTTAGGATACGCCTTCGAGCCGGAGCAGAGATTCGAAGATCCGGACGGAAGCACGATTATCTTCGATCAGGACTATCTTGGCGAGCACCGCGGCGTGGCAGCAATGCCGGGACCGTTTGCGGATGGAGCTGAGGCAGAGAAGATTCTGTGGTAGAAAAAATCAGAACTTACCGGTTGATATGAAAAAAACAGGGCGCTGTGCAGGAAATGGCACAGCGCCCTGTTTTGGTAAAAGGAAAGTCAGGATGCCTTTGCAGAATCTTTTGCCGTCGGCATTTTCGCGTATAAGATTTTCAGCATAATCGGTGTTGCAATACTCGAGAAGAGAATCAGCAGAATCACGGCACTGAAGAAATCGCCGGATAAAAAGCCTGCATTCAGACCCTTTTGCGCAACGATCAGACAGACTTCACCACGGGTCATCATACCGACACCGATTTTCAGGCTGTCGCCCCAGGTAAAGCCGCATCCCTTTGACATCAGGCCACAGCCGATAATTTTTGCGACAAGGCCGACGATGACGAAACAGATGGCAAAGAGTACGAATTTCTCGTTCATGCCGCTGAGCGTTGTTTTGAGTCCGATACTTGCAAAGAAAATCGGTCCGAAAATCATATAGGAGCTGATATCCATTTTTTCTTCGATGTAATCGGAAGAATCGAGGGAACACAGGATAACGCCCGCAACGTATGCACCGGTAATATCGGCGATGCCGAAATATTTTTCGGAAATGTAGGACAGTCCGAAGCAGAGTGCAAGACCCAGAATCGGGAGACGGCGGGTGTGCGGAAATACGGAGTTCATGCGGTTGAACAGCTTAAAGCAGAGAAAACCGAGCACAATCGCAAGGGCAAAAAACAGAATGGTGGAGGCTGCTACTTTCAGCGGATTGGATGTCGGATCTTTAAAACCGATGACAACAGTCAGCACAATGATACCAATGACATCGTCGATGATGGCTGCATTTAAGATGGTTGTTCCAACCTCTGTTTTCAGCTTGCCGAGTTCTTTCAAGGCCTGTACGGTGATGCTGACCGATGTTGCAGTCAGAATAACACCGATAAAAACAGCGTGGTAAAATTCTTCCGTTCCGACAGCAGAGAAGCCATAAAAGCTCATGTATAAGATGGCTCCAAGAACGAGAGGAACAAAAACACCGGCACAGGCGATCAGCAGGGATTTCACTCCGGTGCGGAGCAGATCCTTCAGGCTGGTGCCAAGACCTGCGGAGAACATCAGCAAAATGACACCGATCTCCGCCATCTGTGCGAGAAAGTCAGATTGCTGAACGAGTCCCAGCACACTGGGTCCAAGGACAATACCGGCAATCAGCTCGCCCACAACCTGCGGAGCCTTGCATTTTCTGGCAAGAATACCAAACAATTTTGCGAATACGATAATGATTGCCAGGTCTTTTAAAATGACATACGTATCCATGAAAAAGATACCCCCTTTTATGAATTTTATGTATGTGTCGGCAGCTTGAAAGAGCAATGCCGGAGTTTGATACGCATACATTTTCAGTATAGCAAAAATTGAGAAAAAATACTATCGGCAAGAAAGAAAAAATAAAGTAAAACGGAAAAAGAGATATAGAAAAGAGCATGTAGATATAGTATGATCAAAGCAGCAAATAAATTTTACATGGAGTTCAAAAAGCGGGATCAAAGAAAAAACGAAAGGGGAAATAAAAAATGAGAGTTGGGAACGTGAAAGAAATTGTATTTTCCAAAGATCCAAAACAGATGAACTGGCTGCGGGAGGATTTCCCATACGCCGAGGTAAAATGCCCGCCGGAGTTTTCGGCTGAGGTGCAGAATGAGAAAGACGGAGATGTGCTGACAACGAAGATTGTGGTTTCTTACAACGGTGCGCATCCGTATTTTACAAATGCCGGAAGTATTGGGGTTTCATTTCCGTTGCAGGACCGCTACACGGACAGTGTGACCTGCCGTGACTATCGGTGCCATGCACATGTTTTCTGTGGGGAGAATACCAGTTATATTATGGCGCTCCGCATGGGCGGTGCGGCTCCGCATATGGGAATGGTGCTCACAAAAGGCAGTCTTTCCGCTTACAGCGTGGAGCGCGATCTGAAACTGCAGAGCAATGACAGAGGCTGCTTCTGGCTGCACCCGTCCGCACAGGAATTTGCGCCGGGAGATACAATGAAGCTGGAGTGGAAAGTATTTCCGCATCAGGGACGCGAAGATTTCCGGGAGAAATTAAGAGCATTTTCCCAGGTGATTCTGGTGGATGCGGAGCAGTATGTGATTTATCCGGGAGAGACGAGTAAGGTAACCATTGAACCGGTATTTCAGGCAGAAAATGTAACGGTAAACGGAACATCGCTGGAAAAGACGGAAAATGGTGTTTATGAATATCTGTTTGAAAATGAAAAAACAGGGGAGTATGTACTTTCGATCTGTGCCGACGAGGTGAAAACCACCTGCCGTCTTCTCGTGCAGGAGCGGCCGGAAACACTGGCTGCAAAACGGTGTGCGTTTATTGTTGATCACCAGCAGTATCATGGAAAGATCAAAGAACTGCAGGGCGCATATCTGCCGTATGATAACGAAGAAAAAATTCTCGTCTGCACGCCGGAAAACGATTTCAATGCCGGACGGGAGCGTACCGGTATGGGTGTGCTGATTGCACGGGCACTGCAGCAGAATCTTTTAAAAGACCGGGAAAAAGCGGAGCAGAGTCTTCGTGAGTACCATGCATTCTATCTTCGCGAGCTGGTAAATGCATCAACTGGACTTGTATGCAACTGCTCAGGAAAAGACAACAGCTATTTTCGGCTTTACAACTACCCATGGGCAGTGACATTCTTTCTTGAATGCTGGAAGCTGTGGGGAGAAAAAGAAGATCTGAAGACAGCAGTTCATATCACAGAGAAATTTTATGAACAGGATGGATTCCGTTTTTATCCGATTGAAATGCCGATTGTGATGCTCTGTCAAGAGCTGGAAAAAGCAGGAGAACAGGAGGATCTGAAAACAGTAAGAGATCTGTTCCGACGTCATGCTGATCAACTGATTGAGATTGGAACGGCTTATCCGGCTTCGGAAGTAAATTACGAGCAATCGATCGTACAGCCGGCGGCCGAAGTTATTCTTCAGGTTTACGAAGTGACCGGGGAAGAAAAATACCTGCGCGGAGCGGAGCAGCAGATCGCCGTTCTCGAACTTTTCGACGGACAGCAGCCGGACTACCATCTGCATGAAACCGCAATCCGCCACTGGGACGGCTACTGGTTCGGAAAACGCAGAGTCTTCGGAGATACTTTCCCGCACTACTGGAGTGCAGAAAACGGTCGAACCTTCAAGCGCTACGCTCGCCTGACCGGAAACGAAGAATATAATATTCGCGGTGAGCATTCCCTGCGCGGCGTGCTGTCCATGTTCTTTGAGGATGGAACAGCGACCTGTGCGTACCTGTATCCGTATTCCGTCAACGGTCAGAAAGCCGATTTTGCCGATCCGTATGCCAATGACCAGGATTGGGGATTGTGCATGAACCTGGAATAAAGAATGACCAGAACCTTCAAACTGAAATCATACAGAGTGATTCAGTTTGGAGGTTTTTTGGATTTGCAGAAGATGGATTCCGGCATGGTGTAAGAATAATGATATGATTTTCCTCAATGATGATGTAATAAAACCAGAATCAGACAAAGGATTTGTGAAAATCAAAAGGGTATGGAAACAATCCATACTCTATTTTTTCTTTTAAAAAGAGAAATAAAAAACGTTGACGAAAAAAAAGAAATTTGATAAACTGGAAAAATAAAAGGGAGTAGCTAGCCAACCGTGTTCACTTCTTCGTCAGTACAGCTATTGATATTCAATAACTCGGAAAGTGATTAAATAGCGAGACTTTTACTGTAGATGCAGTAGGAGTCTCTTTTTTTATGCCTATAACACCTGCTGCAAAGAATGCAAAAGAAAGAGAGGAAGATATGTATGATGTTACAGGCAGGGATTTTGATAGTGGGTTTCCTTTTTCTGGTAAAAGGAGCAGACTGGTTTGTGGAAGGGTCTGCAAGCATAGCAAGAAAGTTTGGAATTCCCCAGCTGATTATCGGACTTACCATTGTTGCAATGGGAACGAGTATGCCGGAGGCTGCTGTAAGTATTACCGCAGCGATGCAGCAGAACGCAGGAATTACGATAGGAAATGTGGTTGGAAGTAATATCTTGAATATTTTTATTATTCTCGGACTTACGGCATTGATAACAAATGTGGCAATACAAAGGTCTACCTTGTTTTATGAAATACCGTTTATGATGTTTGTTACGGTAGTTTTAATGATATGCGGAATGACAGGAGGAAAAGTAACGTTTGCCGAGGGCATAGTCTTATGGGCACTGTTTCTTGTATATCTTGGCTATTTGTTTGTAATGTCGAAAAAGGGGGAAAATCCGGAAGAGGAGGAAGCGAAAAATTATCCTGTCTGGAAATGTCTTCTTTTGATGGTGGCAGGCGGCGTCCTGGTTGTAAAAGGAAGTGATTTTGCCGTCAGCGGGGCAACCGAGATTGCACGATACTTTGGAATGAGTGAGCGTTTTATCGGACTGACGATTGTTGCTCTCGGAACATCTCTTCCAGAGCTGGTAACATCTGTGACAGCGGCAAAAAGAGGAAATGCAGGGATTGCAATCGGAAATATTGTCGGAAGCAATATTTTTAACATTTTATTTGTAATTGGAACAGCCGCACTGATCTGTCCTGTGCCATTTGAAACTAAATTTATTGTAGACACAGGAATCGCAATTCTGGCAGGTCTGGTTTTATGGATTGGGACGTACAAGAACAGGGAATTACGGAAAACGTGTGGTGTCGTTATGCTTTTATGCTATGCAGGATATTTTGCATATTTATGTGTGGTATAGGATGAACCATTTTTGATGAAACCATTATTTAAGCACCGACCATTTGGCCGGTGCTTTTGAAGTGCATTCAAAGCTATGCGAAACGGAAGAAAAAATCAAGAATCATGCTAGAATCTAGTACATCGTTTTGTAAATAACTATACCAATCACGCAGGATGCAGATTCGAGTGTGCAGGTATAAAAATGTAGGCGTAGCGGGCTACGCCGAGGCTTTTATGCCTGTGCAATCAGATTTGCAGACAAGTGAGTGGTATAGTTATTTCGAAAACGATGTACTAGCTTCGGAAGGCGGAAAACAGTCCCAAAAAGTGCAACAATTTTCTGGAAAATATGCTATAATCTGGTCAAAGTAGAGAAAAGCGGAGAGTAGAAATGAAAAAATTACCAGAATCAGAACAGGAAATTATGATGATTGTATGGGAATATGCGGAACCTGTCAGCCGATTTCAAATTGAAGAGAAATTGAATGTAGAGAAAAACATTACACCGAGTACCATTTTAACATTGCTTACTCGTTTGGAAAAAAAAGGATTTATTCAAAAAGTGAGGAATGGGAAATCAAATCTTTATGTACCATTAGTAGAAAAAGAAAACTATATAGGCACAGTTGGAAAAAACATGTTAGATAAAATGTTTCAAGGGTCATTAGCAAAATTCGCATCGTCATTGTATGATGGAGAAAAACTTAGCTCAAAAGAGGTTAAGCAATTGCAGGAATTTATTGACAGACAAAAATAGAAAAAGTGGTGTAGAGGACATAGTTACAGATGGCATTTATCATAAAGTGGAATCTTTTCATAGGCATAGTCGCATTTATGGCATATGTTGTACAAAAAATAATGGGGAAAAGACTCGGTCATTACTGGAGAAAGGTAGTCTGGATACTTCTGACAATTAAAATGTGCTTTCCGTTTTGGAGTGTGACGGAGAAATTCCGGCAACATTTTTTTATAATTTCTATGCCGGCATATTATATGGGGGAACAAAATCAAAAGACTGCGATCATGACGAAAATTGGAAACGTTTCAATTCGAGAGTGGATGTCAGGCGAAAAATTTTTGCCGTATATATGGCTTGCAGGGATGATTTTATGCCTTTTGTTTCACGCAATACAATATAGAATATGGA
>SKEW01001150.1_pt1 | contig 17033 bp, 27 predicted proteins | sample 4841441 | NCBI WGS metagenome assembly SKEW01 (sample SAMN11008799, study PRJNA524170) | human gut metagenome | isolation source: fecal sample from pouch patient p41 | place: Israel: Tel-Aviv | reverse complement strand
ACTCAGTACCATAATCCGAACGTTTCCCCCATTTTCAGCAACAATGTTCGTGTTTCATGCTATGCTCTGAACACGAATGATATGTACAATTCAGCTCTGAATATTCGTATTAATGTTCTGCCCTTTCACTGATCCGGTCAAACAATATCGACTAAATAAATTAAATTATTTTTACTGAATCAGTTGACATATTTCACATTATGGTGTAATATATAAGTATAGTAATTGATTAGGAGGAATTGAAAATGAATAAAATACTATTATGGGGAAAGAATGAAGAAAGAATAAACGGTGAAATAATAGCACAATACGATACAACTGATGGAATCGATTTGGTAATGTCAACCGGCATGCTAATAAGACTAAAAAGGGACTCTCACGAATGGATTGAAACAACCACTATTATTTATGCTAAATCTATATAAGGAGGAATTGAAAATGATATTAAACAAGTATAAAATTAAGATGATAGTAGAGGACCCTGACAAGGACGAATTTGAGACAGAAGGAGTACAAATATCAAAGGATAAGTTTAACGCCGTTAGAGAAGAAACTGAATTAAATATTAAGATAGGTTATAAAATAAAGGATATATTAAGCGTAAGAAAAGTTGCAGAAATTAATATTCCTGATTAGAAATAAAGCACTCATATAAATTATGAGTGCTTTATTTTAATATTTAAACTTTCTGTCGATACCTTTACCGAATCTATATACATCTACTTGTCTATGCTTAAAACTTACACAATACACGTCAAACGTTGTATTGATTAAGTTTGTTGGTAAATTATGGTCTAGGTCATCACCCTTAGCAAATGTAGTGCTAACTACATTTATTCCATGATAATCGACTAAATTATCATAGTGAGTGTGACCACTTATATAACATACAATATCACATGATTTATACTTTGAAAATTCAGCTTTGATATTAAGGTTGAAATCAGGGTTTGAGTCCGTATCACTTAACACAATGTCCTGATTATGATTTCTTGAATCAAGTAAGTCAGCTATTTCCGGTCCATTGTGCATATTATCTCTAAGGGGAACATGACTCATTAATATAATCCTCCACCCTTCTTCCGGAGTGTTAAGTGCTTTATTAACCAACCATTCAACTTGCTCTTGTCTAATAACATGACACTTTTCATCTTCTGAACGATTATACTTTTGTGTTCCATTAGGAGTGAGAATATAAGAATCTGACGAATTTAAACATATGATTCTAGTTTTCTTTTCCTTAATGTCTAAGTAGAAGTACATTTCATTACTTCCATAACCACCCATTAATTGATTGAATTGACTAGGTGATAAAGGTTTATTTGGTGAATCTTTACCAATATTATAAGAATCTCCAAAATCATGATTACCACATATATAAACCTTTCGTCCGTTCGCTTTCTCCATTTCCTTAAATAAGTCTTTCATAGCATTAGTAATTACCTCCATTGTATTCCAATCGGTAGCATAGTCTCCACCGTATACAGTTACTGTTGGGTTTAATGCATGAGTCAACTCGATAAATGCGTCCATTCTTTCAATATTTCTATTTTCAATGTTACCATGCCACTTCAAGTCACGGAAGGGACAGTGGTGAATGTCGGTGATGAATGGGATTACAATGTCGTAATCCCCTCCATTCACCTTTGTGGTAATTGCTCTGACTTGACCACTATAGGGTTGTGGGTGTCAAAGTAAACTTGAAATTCTTAAAATCATACTCGTTTATGACCTGTTCCTCTGAACCACTTAGTTTCTTAAGAACTATCGCATGGAATCCCTTAGCTAATACATAAGAATTACCACTTGCATATGTTTTGCCCCACTTAGCATTTGCACCACTAGCATTATCTGCAACTAAAGTGCAATACTGGTAAGTATCTCCACCACTGAATGATATTGTTGTAGGTCTATCTACATAAAAGAATGTAGGAGTACAGAATCTTTTATGGTCTTGACCGTTATTCAAGTAAGCAACTCCACTCTGACCGTCCCATATTGACCACGCGTTATCAATAAAACCTACTGGTAAAGGATAACTTTCATTATATTTGTCTACTACCTTTTTTATATCTGTTTCTAACTTTGCTAGAGTGGTTTCTACACTAGTCGACTTATTAGGTCTATACACTCCACTTGCTAGAGTTTGAGGATAATAATTGTTAACTTCATCTTTCATTAATATTATTTTATCTGCCATTTTACATCACCTCTCAATTATTGAACTACTTTAAAAAATACTTTTGTTGGAGTTCCGGTATCGTAAGAGTCCCCGACTTTAATAGTTTCTCCTGAATCTCCTTTAGGTCCTTGTGGTCCAGTTGCACCTTGTGGACCTTTTGGTCCTTGTGGTCCAGTTTCACCTATTGGTCCTTGTGGTCCTTGTGAACCAGTTGCCCCTTTGATATTTCCGGTCTTAACCCATGAGCCAGTAGCTTTACTGTAAATATCAAATGTATCGGTCTTTAAATAGAAGTCCCCAGTTTTTCCTTGTGTACTAGGAACGCTAGTTCCAAATAACCACGTTGCCCCGTCTGCTCCTTTTGCACCAGTAGCACCTTGTGGTCCTTGTTGACCTTGTGGTCCAGTTTCACCAGTAGCACCTTTTGGTCCTTGTGGTCCAGTTTCACCAGTAGCACCTTTTGGTCCTTGCTCTCCCCTTGGTCCTTGTATACCTTGTGCACCTTGTGGACCAGTTCCACCTTTGATTGAACCAACCAATCCCCATTGACCACTTTGTTTAATATAGATTTCAAAGGTAGTCTTATTCATGTAAAAATCTTTGTCTTTACCTAAAGAAGTAACAGGGGTAGAAGTCCCAATGTGCCACACTGTACCGTCAAGTCCTCCCTCATCAAATAAAGTCTGAACATCTTTTCCATTCTTTAGTGTTACACACTTTGCAGATGTAAGAACATCAATGTCCTCTGCTTGTCCTCCTTCATCTACAAATTGTACTCTAAATTGCCTTAATTCAGCCATATTATTCAACCTCCTTCAATTTCATACTTGGATTTACTTGGATTATTTCAAGTCCGTCTCTTGGGTCAACTATTTCAAAAGTTATGTCACGACTAAAACTTGCAATTTCGTCTTGAACCATAATTTTAGATTTCGATTTTGCAAGGTCCTGAACCTCTGTAATAGCACCCACAACGGTCTTGTTATCTGTTGTTAATGAACTATCATTCTTGTCTTGTTTTGATTTTACAATCTCCCCATTGACAAGTTCAGCCAACGCCCCACTCTGTAACATTTCATCAAGTTTCTTGTTGACTATTGATCCTATCTCTTTATCAATAGAGTCAAGGATTCCACCAATATTTACATTTAAGTCGTTAAAATTGATTATGATTTCAGCGACTTTTGCTCTTAGTTCTGCTTCACTTTGGTCCAGTGTAAGTTGATTAGTTTTAAAATCAGTTTGAACCGTAGGCATATCTAAGCGACTTGTACTCAAGGGTGTAATGTTTTGAATTTCAAAAATCATAGATTTTTCTCCTTTCTTAGTATACATTTATAAAACACTGTGAAATATCTTTTATTATTTCCATTTCCCAGTTTTTAACGATACTTCTTGCTTGTTGAATAGCTTTTGAGAATGGCAACCCGGCACTTGACCCTTTTGTTGTACGGGTGTAACTATTTTTATTGTTTGTCTTATTCTTAGAATAAGCACTCATATAGTTTGAGTTTTCTATATCTTCATCTGTTACACCGTCTTCCGGAGTGTCATTTTGAGTTGTAATATCTGACGTAGTGTCGTCTGATTCGTACGTTTCGGTAATGTCGATATTATACAGAGGGTTGAAATCTACTGTATCAAGTTCCATTAATTTATTGTACCTTGGCATTATCTCTTTCATTTTTCTAGTTAATAAAAAGTCGAATCTGTCAGGAGGGTTTATACCAATTTCCCTAAAGTAATAATGTTCTTTGATTCTTTCATTTATAGCTCGTCTAATTTCTTCACTGATACAAGGATATTCTTTCTCCCACCTGAAAGGATAACCTTGCTCTATCAAGTCACCAAAAACTATCGTATTAAATGCTTTATACATCTTCTTCACCTTCTAAATAGTCATCAATTTTTTGCTCTCGTCTTTCAACGGTTACATTTGTACCCCATATTTTATTAATTAATTCACACGCTTGAAGTCTTGGGGCAAGGTAACTATCACACATTAAGTCTAAGGCTTGGTTATTTGCATTAACTTCGTCACTGTTTAACCTTTCTCTCTTTTCTGTGTTAGCATGATTGATACCTAACATTTCAAAGATTTCTCTCCATTTGTAATTCTTTTCTATTCTCATCTTGTCAGCAACAAACGGAATATTCATATTAAAACATTGAAAATTTCCCAGTTCAAAATCCTTAGTAGTATAGATAAATGGTAATCCCTCTTGGTGTTTCTGTGTGAATATCTTGTGAGTTATCTCTTGACCTTCCGGAGTAAAAATAACTACTGGAAATTTCTGTTGTTTGATATTCATGTTAATACTTATGTCAATTTCATTGAAAGCTTCCACGAATGGTCGTATCATTAAGTCAGTTGATACCCCACTAATATTATTCCTGATAGGGACTAAAATTTCATCTTTAGGGTATTTCTCTACATTCTGTGATATTTCTCCATTGTAACGTCTTCCACTAATTGAACCAGTACCATATAATTCATATTCTGTTGGTACATCATAGAAATTAATTTCACCTATACCATTTATCTTACTAGCAACATATTTGTTAAGTAATATAGTATAACCTACTTGTCCATGATGAAAAAGTGCATCTTCAATAAATCTTTCTGTAATGTCATCAGGTAGGTTTTTCCATTTGAACATACTTGTTGCTAAATGTTTTATTCTTAAATAGTAGATATTTTGTTGAAACTGGTTATTCTGTAATGCTTCTTCGTGGTCCTTTAATGGCATTATCTGTCACCCCTTCTCATATAATAATCATAGTCCATAAAGTGTGCTATATCGGTCCATATTGTTATACCGTCTTTAAACAATGTCTTAAAATCTTCAAGGCAATAATCAGGTATTTTATCGTTTTTAGCTTTGAATAGTGGGTCAATTACCTTGTAGTATTTGAATGAGTTTGATTCAATGTCAATGTATGCAAGTTCAGCCTTTGGAGTCCCATACATTCCCCAAAACTGGTTATTGCGAATATCGTAGTCATCATCAAGTGTCATATATGTTATCTCTAAAGTAAATCCCCTTGAATATCTTTCGAAAATATCATCACTTGAACCACTTACACTATTACCTTGCGTTGCCGTAGCATTTTCCCTCGCGTTGATTTCTTGAATATCAAATCTCGCTTGTTTACTTGCAACTTCTTTATCAAACCCACTTTGTTTATAATCGATAACGTTTGAAGCTATTCCTAAACCCCCGTCAATAGCCCCACCTAGATTCATAGTCAATACACTTCCTACAGTGTCCTTAATATTACCTATTCCAGATACTATAGTCTTAGCTTGTGAATAGTCGGCATTTTGAATAGCTACATCTCTACTGAAGTTCGCTCTTGAACGACTAATTTGATTCAACTTGGCGTTACTCATTAAATACTTAGCATAGATATTATTAATGACAGGCATACCACAACTACAGTTAATAATAAGTTGCTCGTCAAAGTTGTTTATCTTCAAATATTCAGTTGGTACAACCTTTATAGAAGGTCTATCACTGAAAGTTGTATAAATTTCAAATTCAATATAGTCATCTGCCGTATTCTGAACATGGTCAAAATATGAAGGGTCATATTCTACACTTATTCCGGTGACTCTATCAAGGATTTGAATAGTAGAGTATGGATAAGAATGTTGAATCCCATATTTAAAAGTTGGTATAAATCCTTTTGGAGTTCTATAAGTTCCCCTGAACATTGACGGGTCTATAGATGTTACATACTTAAGAGTTCCCACGTCACTCGATACTGTCTCCGTTTTTATTTTAGAGTTTCCATTTGGATTTTCTACCATAGGAATCCAGTATAACCCCATAATTCTGTCGCCCCTACCCTTGTTACCTATTGCCTGAATTATTGTACTTACATCACCTTCTAAATAAAGAACAGAATAAGAAGTTTCAAACGCTCCAATTCTGCAAGTCTTTGGTGAAACTTTTGTAACATCGTCCTGACTAACGTCAGCACTCAAAAATGCAAACCAACCCCCAAATATTCCAATCTCATATGAAATCGACCTTCGTTTTAATTTAGCCGTTGTAGGTGAATCCCCTAAGTGATTAATCTCCTTTAAGTCAGAAGGGGTACATCTTTCAATGTAACTTTTTACAAAAGTGTTTACATCAAATAACCACGTTTGAAAAGTGTCTTCTTTAATGTAAAGCCTTGTCACATTTGACGATACATATTCCATACCAGTAACAAAACAGTAAAATGTTTTATTGGAGTAGTTAACATTGTTATATGAAAGATAGTTAATATTCATCATTTGGTCGTAGTTTCCTTTAACTAGAATCCACCCTCTATCCCTTGCACTTCTTATAAATTTCGTATTTTGTAACTTCTTAACTAGTCTAGTCTCGAAATAGTTTTGTTGGTCCTCTTTGGACCTGAACCATAATACGTGTTCAGAATTTTTAGGAAACGGAACATTATAAAGCGAAACCGTTGATTTATTCGGTGTTATCATATTTAATCCTCCTTATGGGAAAAGGGGATGAACCCCTTTTATTCTTGGTCCTTTGTTTCTCCAGTTGCACCCATAACACTTAAACCACTTTCTTCTACTACTGTAGCTTCTGTAGTATAGCAAACGGCATTTGCTAAAGTAGAATATTCTATAAGTTCCCACCTGTGTAAAGTGTACTTGTGAGTTAATGTATCTGAATTGAAGAAGTGACCCATAGTATTTAATTTGTCTTTGATTCTGAACCATGAATCATCACATAAAGCACATATAGTCTTGTTTTGGTCCTCTGCTCCGAAATCGTCAACCTCTATTATAGTTGTGTTAAGATTTCCTTTTTCTAGGTTAAACATATATGCAAATACTTCTAATCCTAGAGTAGCGACAATGTCAGCTCTTATAACTAGAATTTGATTTGCTAGTGGAGTCCATGTCTTAACCGGTTTGTCAGCATGAGTAGCATTAACCTTTGCAAATGAATTGTAGTCAGTTCTTGGGAATTGCATACGCTTTGAATCAATTTGAATCGCTGATAACAATTCCTTTAATTGTGCTTCTGTAGGCTTGTCCACATTAAATCCAGTAATTACTTTTTCTTTAATGTGACCGGCTCTCCTTGCTATACTTACAAGGCTCTTAGTATAATCTAGTTCGTCAATCTCATCTCCATTATATAAAGAGTTAATGATTGATGATATGAATTGATTCATTTCAAAGTCACCAGTAAATGCAAGAGATATATCTTCGTAAGTAATTGTTACTGGATATTTTTCCCTTCTGTTAACAGAGTAATGAATTGCTTTTACATCAGGTTTTTTAATTGCTAGTAAATCCTGTGATGTATATGTGTAGTTTTCAGCTATTGAAGGATTTGTGTAAATCTCTTGAATAGTTGAACCAAAAGGAAGTCTACCACTCTTTAACTTAGAAAGTGGATTCTTAAATCTTCTTCCAGTTATGATAGTCATTCCAATTCTATTGACTAATACGTCAATAAATTCGTTGTATTCAGGTTTGAAAGTTAATACCCCACCAGTGGAAACCGGTGCTAATGCTTTCAATACCATGTCGGGACTTGCTCCCTTTCTAATGTCAGGTACATTTGCTCTATACTGTGGACTTGCATTATCATACACAGTATTAAGAGTTTGATTTAAAGTTGTTGCCATATTATTCACTCCTTATAATCCAAAATTACTTGCGAAGTCTTCAAGAGTTGCCTTTTCTTCGTTAGACTTGTCTTCTTGATTTTCTTCGTTTTCTTTAGGGTTCTTTGATACTCCCCTAGTCATAAACATATTGTAAATCTCTTCTTTTGCTTTTGTTACTTCACCTTGTAGGGTTTCAATTTTGCCTGTGTTATCGGCAAGAGTTTGAACCGTACTAGTATAGTCTTCTTCTATTTCTTGAAACGCTTGAATAACCGGAGTTATATCAAACCCTTCAATTTGTCTGCAAGATTCAACTATTGCATTGTGTTTTTCTTGCATTTCTTGTAATGTTATTGCCATTTCCTTTACCTCCTTAATGTTTCACGTGAAACAATGTATTAATGTTTCACGTGAAACATTTTTAAATGAAGAATTTCTTCATTATATCATAGAATATATTTTTAAGATTCATATTCTCAAAACGAACTAATCCTTTAATGTAATGGTCCTTGAAAGATTTGATATATACGTCTCTAGTGGAATTGAATAAGATAAAATTCTCTGAATGGTCCGGTAGAGTTAGGGAATACCGTAAGCCACAATCTTTATCGTAATCCTCGGAAACAACATACCCACCGGTTATGCCGTCTATCCATATACCATAAATTTTATCGTTGTACTTCCATACCATTCTACAAAAACTACCTACATTCTTTCTACCGATAAATGTTTTGTCATCTCTTAAAAATTCATTATCAATGGAGTATTTTTCAAATTTTGACCCCTTGATTAATTGACCGAATCGGGTTTGTTTCTTCAACTTGATAAAATCCTCGTTAGTGTAGAATTGAACGCATACATCTTTCTTCACTCGGAATGGCTTTGATGACTTCCTAGGTTTAATATCAAAATACATAAAATAGATATTTGTAGTAGTCAACGCGTTTCCTAAGAAGAAAACATGAGGTTCAGCGTTCAAGTCAACTTGATTATTTTCATCAAGTCGTAGACGACAAACCGTTTCATACATTTCAAAGAACGTTATGATTTCGTCATTCAGGTAATGTTTATTCTTGTCTTTCGGGTCTATCAAAAATTCATCAAAAATTATTCTTTTAACTTTAGGAAACGGGACGGATTTCTCATTTCTTGAAGTGGACAACGCCATAAATTTAACTAATGGCTCCCATTCTCCCTCTTTCTCTTTGTCCTTCGCTTTCTTCCTAATGTAACCAATAAATCCAGTTACTTTAAATTCATAATCTGGAAATTCTTCATTTTTGATAAACGCGTTGAAAAACTGTTCCTTTTTACCTTTGTCGAACTCTGATTCGTAACGTCTTAAATAAATAAACTGTTCACCTGATTTTATGAACCTTTCTATGCACCATTTAATTGTTGAATAAGTTTTCCCTCCACCTCTATTTCCAGTTATGAAGTTAAACAAACAATCATATGAATTTATCAGGTTAACATCAAACCATATTGAACGGGCATTTTTAGACATGGAGTATCACCTCTTTTAATAGTTGGGGCTTGTCCGAGTCGCTTGACCTTCTAAGCCCCGTAGATTTGAGAAAAGGGGAATCTACCTTTACATTATCCCTTTGGCGAAGAGTAAGGAGACCGTTACTATTCATCATAGTTGCCCTAACGATAACCCACAATGTATAACAAAGAGTAGAGCCTTAACTCACTTATAATATTACCACATATTTTATATTATGTCAAATTTTATTTTGTCTAATTCTATAATAATCCCTGTAAAGAATTAATCCTCCAGTAACATTTTTTCGATACATTTTACCGTAGTATTCCCCACCTATGTTAAAGTTCTCGAATGTAACCTCCTTGTAACAACTTTCAGGCATACCGGCAACGGTTATTTTATCCTTTAGGAGATAGAATCCGTCTAAAGGCTTCTTCCTGAATTTATCCACTCTATAGCTTTCTAAATAACATTTCTGTCTTAAGTATTTTGCCCTCTCGAATTTAAGTTCAAAGTCCCATGCTCCCAATTTAGTTGAATCAACCTCTAAACCTTCCGGTTCGTAATCTCCCACTAAATGGATACTATCAGTATCAGCATAACAAAATCTATCGTAATTTGCTTGTGCACCCTCTATTGTGTATTTCCTAGCATAAGCCGTTATAAACAATCCCATAGGAACATAAATTGAATCTCTTGTTTCATAATCACCATACTTAAATTTGATTAACTTGTTTTTCTCGTCATATACGGGGTACTTGCTCCTAACCATAGGGTTTAAAGCGAATTTGCCATATAATGAATTAAGCATTAATTTTGCTATCTGATATAGTGCCTTATTTCCATTCTTTTTGGATTCAATCTTTGTTTCACTCCAATAATCAATATACTTCTTGAACATACCAGTGGTTGACTTAAATTTATAACCACCCTTCCACTCGTACACGTTAACCTCGTAATGCTTAAAGAAGACTTCAAGGTCCACGTTACTTAGGAATAACTCTACTGATTCCCCATTACTAGATTTTAGATACTCATTCTCTACGAATTTACCATGTTTAATTTGAATCGTTGGAAGATAACCTTCCTTTAATTCAAAGTCACATTTAATTCTCTGAACGTATAAATCATAGATAGGGTCATCTTTATATTTCCCTTTGAATCTTAACGGCTTACCATATGGCAATTTTTCAAGGTACATTCTTGAAGGGAATAGACTATTTACATCATATACTCTTCCATACTTATGTGGAGTATACTTCATATCTTCCTTACAATAAACCCAACCCCCTTTATAGGCTTGTCTTAATTCTTGGTCCACTTCAAAATCAAGAATTGGAAAATTAGCCTTAAACTTTGTTTCTCCGAATAACTTCTTAAAGTTGGTCAATGCACATGAAGCTATAGTCATTTTGGTCAACCCAATTTTAAAAACAATATCAAGAGCCTTGCACATTACGATAACATCATTTTTTAAATAATCAATTTCCTCTTGGTCTAACTCGTGTCCTATTTCTCTATGTCTATTGTAGAACTCGTCACCATGATGTATTTTTAACGTATCTAGTCCAAAGTTCTTCCCTATCTCGTCAACCTTTAAAGGTATTACTTTAAGTGAATCTAAGAATCTCACATAGTTCTTTTTACCTTTATATACTTCCTTACAAACTTCTATCTGATAGAATTGACCCATGTCAGATATTAAAGTTGTGAAAGTCATAGGTCCTAAATCGTCCTTGCTTTCTACATGGGTAAATCCATTTTGAAATAACCAGTACATAATAAACATTCCGTCAAACCCTAAATTGTGAAAATAAATGTCGTAGTTGTTTAATCTATCAAAACAGATTGAATCCATGAATTGGTAAATCTGATTCCCATATTCAAATGTTTCAGGTCTACCAACTTCGGCACAACCCCACGCCCACACTCTACAATCATCAGGCTTATTTATCGTTTCAAAGTCAGCTACAAGGCACTTCCTATTTTTTGTCATTTAAATACCCTCCTACTGATAAAGTCACCTTGTTTTATTTCTGTTTATTATATCTTTCTTCTATTCTCCTATGTCTCATTTTTATTTCGTCTTCATTTATATTTCTATCTGCTTTCTTTCTCTTTCTCAATTGACGTTTCCATGCTTTTAATGTTTCTTCTGCCTTTACGGCAACTTCACTGTCAGAGTAAATGAAATTAACGTCCATGTTAATATCTGTATATCTTTTCTCGATTATTTCCTCTAGGTCCAACTTGTCCATTACTTCCATAATCTCCCTCGCCCAACGTGGTCCATATTCATTTCTTAATGCTAGATAGTAGTTTTCAACGTAATTCATTTGCTTGTCTTTGATTGATTCCGTGTAGTTCTCTCTGTTTTGTTTTATTGATTGAAGAATCTTTGGAGTAACCCAATCTAATTTGTTATGAATCGGATTGAGTTGTGCCAACTGTTCGTCAATTCCCACATTTGCAAATCTTTCAAGTACCTTATTTCTATCTGTCTTCTTTAAACTTTTGAAATAATCTCGTTCCTTCTTTCTCACTTCGTTGATTCTCTTTGTTTGTATTTCAAATACCTCTTTTAAATAAATAGGAATTTCAGTGTGAGCTTTGTTTCTTTCTAACTTCTCGCTTCCTCTCTTGGTAAAGGCTTTATTGATTTTTATTTCATCATTATAATACTTTCTCTGACCGTCTATCTTTTTCATGGTCTCCTTTAAAGTCTTGTGTGGTGGTAGTAGTTCTTCCTTATAACCCTTTGCCAGTAATCTCTTTCTTTTAGCGTTACTCGCGTTAATACTTTTTTGTAATTGTAGTTTGTCCTTTTTGGTCCACCTCATACCCATAACATCACCTCAAAATATTGTTTCTTTAAGTATACCATATTTTACTATGTTAAGTCAAATAAAATAACCGAACCAGTTGATTATTTTTCACTAGTTCGGTTATTTATAGTATATATTAATTTAATAGGAGGTCTACTTCGATTTTCCTAACATTAAAGTTGTTACGTTGTTTTTACCAACTGTCTTAATCTTAGGAATTATTACAACTGGTTTCTCCCATGCCTTAACAAAAGGTGAACCCTTTAGAGCGAATATCTTTTGTAGTGACATCATTACCCCTTTACTCATAGCAGAGTAGGCGTTGTTGTCAGTGTCGATAATTACCACTCTTAACTCTTTTGACTTCATTCCAGTTTCTTCGGAAGTTATAACAACTTCTTCAAGGTAGCAACCTTTCATCTCTATTGGAGTATTAACCATTTCCTTAATAGGGCAAGTTACATCATTAATCGCATTGAATAATTCTACTTCTTCGTCCTCGTTTTGTGGTTTGATAGAGCATACTGAATTAACAGTTTCAGTCACTTGACCTATAAGGTCTAAATCATAGTTTAATATCCCTTCTTGTACTTCCACAACTGGAGCATTTACCATTACTTCTAAATCTTTAGTCATCTTTGATTACCTCTCTTTTTCATCTTATTTTTATTTTTTGATTTCGTTTTGATTATTCTTGGTCTTCTTCGACCATTTCGTCCTCTGTTACTTCTTCTGCAATTTCAAGAAATTTGTCCCATGAACATTTATAAACTTTGTCTTCTGCCTTATGAGACACTATTGTAATTACAGTATCGTCTGATAAATCGTTTCTCTTCTTAATCTCTTCTACTATAGCAGTTGATGTCATTTTTCTACCGGTATATCTAAATACTGGTAACTCTAACATTTTAACTTCTCCTTCAACCTCTTTAGCAGAAATGGACTTTACAGAGAACTCTTTGATTTTTCTTACTAAATCCATTTTCTCACCTCCTATTAATTTAGTTCTTAAACTTCTGTAGTAAATCCTTACCACATCTTTAATTATACTCCCATTACTGGAAAAGTCAACTACTTTTTTAAACTTTTTTCAAATTTCTTTTATTAACATTATAACGTCTCTTTTTACTGTCTTCTATGATAGCAACGTCCCCAATTATCTCTACCAGTTGAAAATGGGTATCGTGACTCTGAATGTAAAGAGGGAATAACATATCGCTTCCATATTTAATTTTACTCTTAAGGACGTACTTGTCACCGGTAGGTGGGTCAGGTGGGTCAGGTGGATCTATTGGAGGGTCTGGGTCTGTTCCTCCTGAACCTCCACCAATAGATGAAAGGTCATTATCTCTGTATAACTCACCTTCCGTCTTTCTTCTCTTAACAAGACCCGGAAGAACTTGACCTCCACCGTGAACATATTCTTGTAATCTATCATACACTTGTTGAGATGTTCCTACATTTATATAATTAAGTAAAGTCCTATCAATGGATAGGGTATACTCACCAACATTAAAAAGGAAGGAAACCAACGCGTCAAACTCATATTGTTTTAACTCTCTTGTAACGTAGTCCTTGATTCCTTTCTCTGCAATCAAACAATCCTCTTTTAAAAATTCAATAGCCTGTTCCTTTGTAATAACCATACCTTCGTAAACTCCGTTAGTATGCCCGTAACCTATGGTCCACACTTTTCCGTATGGGTCCCAATATGCTTCAAGATAACAACCCTCGTAATAAGTAATTACACTAATTCCTCTGTCACTTATATGCTTATTTTCATTTGCCATTAAAGAAGGAGGGAATAATCCCTCCAAGTCACCCCTTCCTATATTGAAAAGCATTAGTACAAGCGTTAAAGCTAATTGATTCATTGGTCCATGCTTTCGCCTTTAGTCTCTAATACTTCAAGAATCTTATCAAATATCTTAGGATATGCAAGTCCACTGATTGACCAACTCTCCATAAGAGAAGTTAGTTCCATTGCTATTATATAGTAACATATTCCTAATCTTATAATCTGCATACCTAAAAGTAAGTCAAGATTATGACCTAATAGAATCATTACTAACATAAATCCCTTTTTCAATAAACCAGTAAACATTACCTTTGACGAAAGTTTTCCGTCTTCTGTTTTACTTGAAGACTTGAATACCAGTGTCACTAAAACCCCAACTATCCAATCGGCACACATGAATACAAGAGCAACTCTTAAAGCCATGTCAAACCCTCCAAATAAGTGACCTAGGAAAGCACCTACAGAGCCACATATTACACTTAATGTTTCCCTATTCATGGTTACACCTCCGTATATGCTAGGAATGAATCTATTCCTTTAGCTTTTAATCTTTCTTGCTCCTTTAGAGCATTTTCTTTTTCAGAATAGAATCCAGTTACTACACGATAACCTTTTTTCTTTGTACTTTCTTCCTTTGGCTTTACTCCAAAGTAGTCAAGGATTCCGTATCCGTAGGCTTGTCCGAGTTTCTTTTGCTCGTGGACCTCGTCAAATAGTTTACTGTCGTTAGGGTTGTCTATGAAACCACCCTCTAGGATAATTGCATTTGGATTGATACCACTAACCATTTTATACCCTATTCCTGATTTGATTCCTCTTGAATTTTGTCCAATAGCTTGTACTCTTTTCTCTATAGCCTTACAGATAGCAACCGTTTCTTTGTTGTTTGGATTACAGAAACATTCGAAACCGTCACCACCTCCTGAATTGAAATGAACACTAATGACAAGGTCGTAACCGTTAGCAATTTTTTGCTCGTAGTTCACATCTCCATTATTAGGTTCAAGAGTAACATTGAAACCGTTAAATAATAGTAAGTCAGCTAGAGCCGTTCCAGTAATAACATTCATATCACGTTCGACAAGTTTACCGTGGACGGCTCCTGAATCACGACCACCGTGTCCCATGATAATTAAAATCTTTAAGTTTTTGTTTAACATAATATCACCTCTGTAGACTATGTTACCATAATTTAGTTAAAGAGTAAAGAATTATTTTCAAACCCTACATAGTCCACATATAATTTACATAGAAAATCATTTATCATTAACCCACAGAGTGGTCCATTCTTTGCTTTTGTAAACTCATCATAATTAATCCTATGTGTAAATATAATTTTACCTTCGTGTTCAAACCTGAATATTAAACATCTTTTCCATACACTAAAGGAAACTTTATGGATAAGCCCTAATCTATTTAATTCTTCTTCTGTTATCTTCATAAGGTCCAATATCTTTTCATATGAATTTACGGCATTTTCTAATAATTTGTCAAAGTTGATTTCTATTGTTTCACGTGAAACATTATCTTTATTTGTCACCGTTGTTTACCTCCCATTCTAAAAATGTTCTTATCATTTCTTTGTCTTTGCCATACATAGTGCAAATTATGTTACCCTCTTGGTCCTTTATTACTCCCTTGTATACTTGACTAATTTCAATACTATATTTCATATAAATCACTCCTATATCTATCTATTTTATCTAAATATGATTTGCATTTTTCACATTCTTCTTTCGATTCGTTAACCCATACAGTAGGAAAATAACGTAATGTTACATCAATTACTTCATATAAATTACATCTTTTATTATAAGTTATCATATATCTTGATTTATCTTTTGGCATTATCTCGTTCCTCCTTCAACTTTATAAATGTAATAAATGTTACAAGTATTAACCATAATATACCCAAAGCAACCCCCACTAGAAACATAATATTATACCTCCTTATAAATTTCTAATTTCTACACTGTAAGCTTCCTCGGCGTACTTGTCTAAATCTTTCTTTGGTATCCATTTTACCCATTTATTATCATCTGTATAAACTCCAATCTTAACAATATGACCTATAACATCATTAAAAACTATTAACTTCATTCTTGTCACTCCTTTTCATAGACTATTCTTATATTTCCGTTGTCAAGGTACTCCTCATGTATGATAGAGTACCCCATATTAGTCATAAAACTTATATCAAGTTCTTTGACCGTTTCAGATGAATAATTCTTTGACACTGTATCTATTTTCATTCTATCTCTCCTTTCTAGGTCTAAATATTATATAATCACATTTTAATGTGTCTGCATACTCACTCAAACCCTCGTATGTATTAAAGTAAAGTATTGTATCCTTGTATTCAAGTCTGTAACAGTAATCATATTCCTCTATTAATTCTGTAAGTTCCCAGTATCTAACCACATAAGCATTGTCAAAATCTCTGTGAATATTTAAACAGTTGTCAGCTATCCTCCTTGCTAATTCTCCTCTTTCTTGAATAAGTTTGTTTAACATATTAATTCCTCCTTAATATTATTTAATGTTTTCATAAACTAATACACCTAATTTAAATATTTTCTTTATATAGGTATTATTGAAACAACCCCAATCTTTTAATAGTTCACTTGCCGAACTACCTTCACATATCGTATAATGTACTGTATCATTAATATCAACATGAATAACTAAATATTTCATTTTATACCACCTTTTAATATTATTTTCTCATAAACCATTTATCAAAAATTCTTCTTGATATTTCTCTTTGTTTCCCGTCTGATTCAGTGAATCTTACTTTATCTTTTCCGTAGTTATCAACATATATAGTTTCAAAAGTTTTTCTATTAGCAAAATACATTTTCAATTCCTCCTAATCAATTACTATACTTATATATTACACCATAATGTGAAATATGTCAACTGATTCAGTAAAAATAATTTAATTTATTTAGTCGATATTGTTTGACCGGATCAGTGAAAGGGCAGAACATTAATACGAATATTCAGAGCTGAATTGTACATATCATTCGTGTTCAGAGCATAGCATGAAACACGAACATTGTTGCTGAAAATGGGGGAAACGTTCGGATTATGGTACTGAGT
>SKEW01001142.1_pt1 | contig 17121 bp, 10 predicted proteins | sample 4841441 | NCBI WGS metagenome assembly SKEW01 (sample SAMN11008799, study PRJNA524170) | human gut metagenome | isolation source: fecal sample from pouch patient p41 | place: Israel: Tel-Aviv | reverse complement strand
GAGCTTACGTATAGACATAAAAAAAGGAGCAACGCCTTGCTCCAACCTTTGTTAACCTTAAATCTAATACTATGAAAAACACATTGCAAAGATACGGACTATTGCGAAATTAGCAAATATTCCAAGAAAAAAAGTATGTTTCATAACATAGATTAAGAATTTGATATTCCAATTCAAATTTTATTAAGATTTTTTTGTTGCTTTATCGTTCTTCAATCCTTTTAGATTTCATTTCTAGTTAGGTACTCTGAAATCATTCGGAGAGCAACCGGTAACTTTCTTGAATAGTCGGCTGAAATACTGCGGATTCTGGAAACCCAGTTCTTGTGTTATCTGATTAATTGTTTTATCAGTATTCACCAACCAATCTTTGGCAATCTCGAAGCGTTTGAACTCGATATACTCTTTAAATGATTTCCCCGTTTCGTACTTCAGTAAGTCGTTGAAATATTCAGGAGACAAATGAAGCAGGTTCGCACAATACTTATGTGAAAGTATATCGACAGTCGGTACCTGTTTCGTTTCAAAATGGTTATTTATGATTTTATCGAATTGTTTGATAATCGTTTTATTCGCTTCATTACGTGTAATGAATTGGCGTTCGTAGAAACGGATACAGTAATCCAGCAATAGTTCTATATACTTGGAAACTATCTTCTTGCTATGTCGGTCAATGCAACGTTCGAGTTCCTGGTTTATTTTATCCATAAACTCCAGAATGATTTGCTTCTCGCGCAAAGATATATGTAATGCTTCTTCAGGCAGATAAGAGAAGAAAGTATAGTTATGTATATTAAGTCCGAGCGGAGTGCCACAAATCAGATCGGGATGAAAAGCCAATATCCATCCTTTGGAAGGAAAATTCTTACTGTTTTCCTTCATATTGATAGACTCTCCGGGACTAAGGAAGAGCAAAGTACCATCCGAAAAATCATAATACTGGTGACCATACATATACGCTTCACATTTACACTCACTCAATAGAATCGTATAAAAGTCGAACTTGATGCCCGTATGAGCTGACAAGTCAGCCTTTGAGAGATCGATGACACTTACCAGCGGGTGTAGTGTCTTACTCCCCAGGCAACAATTGCATTGATGCACGGTTCCTATTTTGAGTACTTTATCTCCCATGATGTTGAGACTCCTGTATCTAAAATACGTCTAGTTTTTTTGTTTATATTCGTTCGGGGTGCAGCCGACATGCTTTTTAAATAACCGACTGAAGTGCTGTGGATATTGAAATCCCAGTTCATAAGCTACCTGGCTGACAGTTTGAACACCTTCCAGTATTCTTTCTTTGGCCAGTTCGATAATCCGGCACTGGATATATTCCTGTGCAGTTTTTCCGGTTTCCTTCTTTATCAAGTCTCCGAAATAATTAGGAGAGAGACATGCCTTGTCTGCAAAATATTTCACGGATGGCAGTCCTTCGGTCATTGCCACCTGATTTTGGAAATATTCGTCCAATAATTGCTCGAATTTAACGACTATATCTTTATTCGCCTGATTGCGTGTAATGAACTGCCGTTCGTAGAAACGCATACAGTAATCCAGTAGCAGTTCGATATTCCGTACGATAAGTTGCTTGCTATGCTTGTCGATAGTATGCTCCAGTTCGAGCCGGATTTTATGTATGCAATCGGTTACGATTTCTCTTTCCTGATCTGAAAGATGCAATGCCTCATTTACCTCGTAAGAGAAAAAAGTATAGTTTTTGATATTCTGTCCTAATGAAGTTCCACGGATTAAATCGGGGTGGAATAAAACGCCAATCGACTTGGTACGGGGAGCCGTTCGGTTACGGTTGTCTATTCCGCTCACTTGTCCCGGTGCCATACAGACAACCGTTCCTTCCTGATAATCGTAATTCTTACGTCCGTATGTGAGATCCCCGCATTTGGCATCTTTCAGGAACAGACAATAGAATCCGATGTTCATACGGATATACTCAACCGACTTGGTAGCTTTTGAGAAGTCGATTACATTAACTAAAGGGTGCAATGTCTCCAGTCCAAACAACTGGTCATACTGATCGACGGTTTCAATTTTTGTTATTTCATCCATATGCTTTGTTATTAATCTGATACAAAGATAAAACATTTGGAGGTATCTTTTTTATTTCATACCTCAAATCAGTAATAAGGGTACAAGAATCAGTAATCTGTATACTACATAAACTTGCGGGCGGAAAAATAAATGGCAATGATTGCTGGAAGTAAGTCATGGAATTGATATATTTGCTCCGGAGAATATAAAAAAACAGGTTTTATGAAAGCATTATTCATTGGAGGAACGGGTACTATCAGTACAGATGTAGTTGCATTGGCGCAACAGAGAGGGTGGGAGATTACTCTCCTTAACCGCGGCTCAAAAAAAATGCCGGAAGGAATTCACAGTATCATTGCGGATATTAATGATGAAGAAGCTGTGGCAAAAGCTATCGCACTTGAACATTACGATGTGGTTGCGCAATTCATCGGTTATACGGCAGAAGACGTAAAGCGTGATATCCGCCTGTTTCAGAATAAAACGCGGCAATACATCTTTATCAGCAGTGCCTCTGCCTATCAAAAGCCATTAACCGATTATCGCATTACCGAAAGCACTCCTCTGGTCAATCCCTATTGGCAGTATTCCAGAAACAAGATAGAAGCGGAAGAGGTATTGATGTCAGCCTACCGGACAAGTGGTTTTCCGGTGACCATCGTTCGTCCCAGCCATACCTATAACGGAACCAAACCTCCCGTAGCCGTACATGGAGATAAGGGAAACTGGCAGATTCTCAAACGGATTCTTGACGGCAAACCTGTCATTATTCCCGGCGATGGCTCCTCTTTGTGGACACTGACTCACTCCAAAGATTTTGCCAAAGGCTATGTCGGACTGATGGCGAATCCACATGCCATTGGGAACGCTTTTCATATCACTACCGATGAAAGTATGACTTGGAATCAGATTTACCAGACAATCGCCGATGCGTTAGGCAAACCTCTGAACGCATTGCACGTAGCATCCGATTTCCTTGCCAAACATAGCGATCATTATGATTTCAGGGGGGAACTCTTAGGAGATAAAGCAGCTACGGTTGTTTTCGATAATTCGAAGATAAAGCGGCTCGTCCCGGATTTTATATGCCATATCTCTATGGCGGACGGATTGCGGCAAGCTGTACATTATATGCTTTCTCATCCGGAAACTCAAACACCCGACCCGGAATTTGATTCGTGGTGTGACCGTATAGCCAATGCAATCAGTGCGGCAGACAAAGCCTTTTGATTTTCCTGATTTTAATAAGTACCTGCCACTAATTAATTGCTATTTTTTAGGCACGGATTACACGGATTAACGCGGTTATTTTTCAGCAATGATAACCCTAAAGACCGTGACATACGTGTAATCCGTGCCTAATTATTATTTAATAAGGAGCATTTCTTCCTTGCTGCACCTCAATTCGTATTCCGAAATTACCATTAGCAGATTTCAGTTCGAACGCTCCCCGGAAATTATTCCTTTCCCAAGGCATAGCGCTGCGGTTAGGCACCCGCCAGCCATCCTTGTTGTAATCTCCGTAAGTATTGATTCTCATTCCGTTTTTCAGTTTGAAAGATCCCATCTGCATAAACTGTGGAGAAGAAGACAATCCCCAACCATATCCGTATCCAAAACCGGCAAACCCGGAGTAAGAAGACGAAGAAAAAGAGTCGGTGAATCCTTGAGAATAGGTAATATCCGTGTTTAAACGAAAGAGCTGATTATAATCTTTCGTCATATTAGGCATATCTAAATTAAACTTGGGAAGTTCGGGAGTTGCTACGTTCATTAACCCCATATCCAGCAGAAAACCACCAAACTCTTTGATATTGGTAGATGGAGCACGACGAATACTATCGGAAGGAATTTCCGACTGTGCGGATGCAAAACCGACCGATAATATCAGCGAAAGAAATAGAATCAGTTTTTTCATCTTCGTAAAGGTTGATTTACCACAAAGATAGATAATTTCCGCCTGACTATCCGCTTCCGTTATGTTTTCTTAGAAAAAAACTTATCTTTTCAATTTAATCACCGGATAAACGACAGGAGCCGTCTCCCATTTCCTTTTCATCGGGTTGTATGAACGTTCCATGCCTCCATGGAGTTCGATATAATCGTTGAACTTGATTTCAAGCATCATGCCATAACCGCTTTGCGGATAGATAGGAGTGAGATACCCCTGCGAAGCATTTCGTTCGCCATTCACAGAATATTCGCCGAAAGCCCGTATACGCAGAAATTTATTAATCCGGTAAGCGGCCGAACCGCTAAAACCAAAATCATTTCTGGCACCATGTTGGAAAGAAGGCATTGTGTACTTGGCACTGAACAGCCCACCTGAAAGCTCCCATCGTTCATTAGGGGCATACGTATAAATGGCACCTACCTGAATATGCGTCCCCATGGTAGGATACGTATTATGTAAACTATACGTACTTAAATAGCTGTTAGCATTGATCCCGAAAATATCCGACCGATTATAGTCACGGCTGAAGGGATCGAAAGAAGTACCTAGTCTGGGAGTAGGCCAGGGAGTATCCATAAATTCGGGAGGAGATATATGAAGCGTCATGCTATCCGTTTGAATGGTTGGCTTCCTGTCGTTCGGCGTTATATTCATATCGGGTAAGATGAAGCCCTCCTTATCCATATTTAATGGCTGCTTTTGCTCCGGTGGCAGAAGAACCGCACGGTCGATGCTATCCTTTTTCACTTCCACCTGTTGCGCAAATGCGGTACAGGTACAAAGTAAAAACATAAATCCTGTGAATTGTCTTTTATTCATGGCACTTTGCGGTGTTAAAGAGTTTAGTTGACAATCAGTTTATAACCGATTCCCCGTACATTGACAATACGTATCTGTTCATCTTGCGAGAGTTTATGCCGCAATTTGGTAATGAACACATGCAAGCTTCGGGAATTGAAAAAACTGTCGTCTCCCCAAAGTTCGAGCAAGACATCCTGCGTGTTGACCACCTGATTCCGGTTTTCGCAAAGCCGTTTCAAGATTTCCGATTCACGATGAGAGAGTTCCTGTCTCGTTCCTGCGTGTAATAAAGTTTGTGCAACAGGATCAAACAGATAACTTCCTATCTCAAAATGATTGGCAACCTTATTCTCAGTGAAGAGAAAAGCCTTTCCCATCAGTGCTTTGATTCGGATAATCAACTCTTGTATACCGAAAGGTTTTTTCAGGTAATCGTTCGCTCCGAGTTCAAACCCCTCCACCACATCATTGATGGCCGAACGGGCAGTCAGGAATAGGACAGGAGTCTGCTTATCCGTCTGGCGGATGCGACGTACCATTTCAAAGCCATCCATTTTCGGCATCATCACATCAGCTACAAGTACATCCGGATGAAGTTCGAAGAAAAGGCTTAGCCCTTCCTCGCCGTCATTCGCCGTATGAATGATAAAATCATTTTCTTCAAGTGTATCCTTGATAATCATGGCGAGCGTCTGTTCGTCTTCTACCAGTAATACGGTAATTTTGTTTTTACTCATGATTTTATGGGTTTATAAAGTAATGGTAAAAGTGCTTCCTTTGTCCGGTTCACTTTTTACGGTGATAGTTCCTCCATGTTTTTCGACCATACTCTTGACATAGAACAGTCCTAGTCCGTAACCTTTTATATTATGAAGATTACCCGTCGGGACCCGGTAGAATTTATCAAATATGTGCTTTTGTTTATCAAGTGGAATCCCGATTCCCCGGTCGGTAACGCTGACGGTTACTGTCCCCCCAGTCTGTCGGCAGGAAATAGACAATTCGGCTTCCTCTTTCGAGTATTTCACTGCATTATCTATCAGGTTACTGATGATGTTGCTGAAATGCGTACGGTCGGCTACAATGACAAGCGTTTCCGGTTGAATATCCAATTCGATATGTACAGGCTTGTCCGCTTTTAGCTGGTGCTGCTCCATGAGCGGAGTAATCAACTCCTTCAGGTTGATTTCCTCCGGATGCAAACGAAACGTTTTGCGACGCTCCATTCCCATGGATAAAATCTGTTCCACCAGCCCGCTAAGCCTTTGCAACTGCTCCTGACTGATGCGTAGATACTGGTCGCGCTTGCTTTTCTCTTCCGCCTGGTTAAAGTTTAGTAATGCGTCATTAGCCGCATAGGCTACGGCAATGGGAGTCTTTAATTCGTGCGTGATATTATTGGTAAAATCACTTTTCATTTCATCCAGCGTTTTCTGTTTCAGAAGCGTCCGGATAAGGAACCAGAAAGAGAATCCGAGAATCAGAAGAATTACAAATGAAGTGACCAGAATACCTGTCATCTGCTTTAACACCAATGAATTGATCGGCTCGAACACCAGTTGGTAGCGTTGGCTGTGATGCATATTAAATTCATAGTCATAGCGGATTGCCTTGGGACTGGGAATATAACTGCTATCTCCCGCAATACCTAATGTATCGGTATATACAATGGAAGAATCGGCACTGATTCCGGTATAAATCAAAAGAGTGTGATGAGGAATAGAGAGATTATGCTCTTTCATCACATGGGTGAGCAAACTGTCATATCGCTGCAGGTTGACATCTATATAAGTGTCCACACCCGAATGAATACCCTGCTGAATACTCATTAACAGCTCCTTTAGCGAATCTTGCTTTTTCAATAACACATCCAGCCCGTTCTCGCTACTTGCAACAGGTGTAGAATCTTCCGGAGCGTTACCAACGGCCTTTACTGTATCCGTAGCAGTTTCTGTCCGGGAGTGTATCGTATCCTGACGGCTACTATCCGTATAAGAAATCGTTTGTTTAGTCACTAATGAATTGCCGTCCGCATCATATCCGGCTGATACCGTCAGCGAACCGTGTTCCACATTATCTTTTTGCAAATCATTTACCCGGAGCACGACCTCGTTAAAGTCACTCGTCCGCATCGCATCTCTGATATTGCTCTCCATTTCCATCTTCATAGACCGGTAAAGCCCTGTCAACCAATAAGCTTGATAAACAAAGATTCCGATTAATGAGCAGATAACCAGTATGACAATATGTTTTAGTGGTAATTTCATACTGACAAAGATAATAGGAAACTATTCTTATTCTTCTCTTTGATAAGACTAAATAACACTAGATAAGCCAGTGATAACGCAAATTTCCATTTTTTCTACCGTATTTTGTCGTATTCCAAAAATAAAGACGAAATGAAACGGATTAATTTACTATTTATGTCTCTTCTATGTGTGTGGATATCCGCTACAGCACAAGTCGGACAACAGTCACAGGAACCTGTCGACAGTATCAAGAATATAGGTTATATGGATAGTTTGTTTCAGGAACTGCCCGAAGTGATGATTATAGGTGAACGCCCTATCGTGAAAGCCGAACAAGGCAAACTCGTGTATGACGTGCCGAGACTGGTGGGCAACCTGCCTGTGGATAATGCCTATGATGTTGTGAAAAATCTTCCGGGTATAGTAAATATGAATAATAGTCTGATGTTGGGAGGACAGGAGGTAACTGTTGTCATCAACGGAAAAGTGACCACTCTGTCTGCCGAACAATTGGATGCTTTATTAAAATCGATTCCTGTCAGCCGGATTGAAAAGGCGGAAGTGATGTATTCCGCTCCGGCACGCTATCAGGTACGCGGACCGATGATTAACCTGATATTAGCACCCGGCACAGGACAAGCATCTTCCCTTCAAGGAGAACTCTATACAGCTTTTAACCAACATCACTACGAATCTTTGGCAGAACGTGGAAGTCTTCTGTACTCCAGACGTAAATTCTCTGCAGATCTTCTTTACTCTTACTCTTATGATCGCGACCGAAGGATAACGGAGAAAGAAGCACTTCACACGTTAGCCGATGGTTCGGTACATCAGATGGATATGGATGAAATAATGACTTCCCGTACCAACAGTCATCAGATACGCCTCGGAATGGATTACTCCCTCGCAAAAGATCATCTGTTAAGCCTGGTCTACACAACAGCTTTTACCGATTCCAAACATTATTCCATAGCTACCGGTGCGCAAAATTCTGTTACCGACTCGCAGGGAGACAGCCAGCTCCATAATGCAAAGTTAGATTATCAAACCCCTTTCGGGCTGAAAGCCGGAGTGGCATTTACATCCTATCATTCTCCCGGCAGCCAATTATTATATAGCACGATGGGAACAGAGACAATGAATTTCTTGAGCCGGGATAAACAGCAAATCAATCAATGGCGTTTTTATGCCGGGCAAGAACATACCTTAGGTAAAGGCTGGGGATTGAATTATGGTATAACCTATACGACCGCTTTAGACCATAGCTATCAAAGATATTATGACCCGGAAACAGATAACCTGTTACCGGATAATAACATGAACTCCCGCCGTCGCGAACAAACCCTGAATGTGTATGCCGGGCTAAGCAAAAGCTTCGGTGAAAAACTCTCGGCCGATGTTTCTCTGGCAGCAGAGCAATATCATACAAATATCTGGAATGAATGGAGCCTGTACCCGGTAGCCAATCTAACTTATATGCCCGCTGCCGGACATGTCCTGCAATTCTCATTGAGTAGTGACAAGGAATATCCCGAATACTGGAGCGTACAGAATGCAATCTCTTACATGGGAGCATACTCTGAAATTCAAGGAAATCCCTATCTCAAACCTGCCACGAACTATGAAACCAGCCTTAATTATATACTAAAAGGCAAGTATGTTTTTTCCGCCTTTTATAGCTATACCAAAAACAAGCAAATGCAAACCCTCTACCAATCACCGGAACGCTTAGTAGAGATTTACAAATTCTTCAACTTTGATTTTTCATCACAAGCCGGATTGGTAATGACAGTTCCCTTTAAGGTGAAAAAATGGCTCGACTCCCGTTTCACCGCCATCGGTTTTCGTTATCGCCAGAAAGATAGTGACTTCTGGGATATCCCGTTTGACCGTAAACTATATACATTCGTCTTGACGATGGACAACACATTTACCCTTTCCACCAAACCCGACTTAAAATTCACCCTGACCGGATTCTATCAAAATAGAGCTATACAGGGAATTTTCGATCTTCCTCGTTCGGGAAATCTGGATGCAGCGCTTCGTTACACCTTTGCAAAAGGAAAAGCACAATTGACGCTGAAGTGTGACGACCTGTTCAATACCTCCACCATTTCGACACAAGTCCGTTACGGATTGCAGAATGTGAAAAACCACTATATACGCACTACCCGTACATTAGGTATTTCGTTTAACTATAAATTCGGAGGATACAAAGAGAAGAAGAGGGAAGAAGTCGATACCTCCCGCTTTAAATAAGCGGGAAATAACTCATGGTTCTATTCATTCATCGGTAAATTGACAACCACCCTTGTACCATCCGTATATTCCGGATCAATTTTAATCTCTCCGTCAAGTCGTTTCACGATGAGACGGCAGAGATACAATCCCAACCCATTGCCCGGAACGAAAGTATCAAGTTTCGAAAAACGGTTGAATACCTCTTCCTGTTTTTCTTTCGGGATACCGCAACCGCTATCGGTGACACTGATACATATTTGGTTCTTCGAAAGATTGACCTTATACCCTAACGCAATAAACCCTTCTTCTGTAAACTTATTGGCATTATTCAGTAAATGTTCAATCACCATAGTGAGATATTGGGCATTTGTCGGAATAAACAGTGTATCTTCTGTAATATCCAATTGATATTTTATTCTCGGTTTGGGGGAAATCTTTTCCATTTCCTGAATACAGATATTTCTTATGTCAGTCGGTCCGCAAGGCAGCTTATCTTCAGAAACGTCCAGATTCGCCACTTCCAGCATACTGTTAACAAGCCCTGTAAGCAGCAGAGTGCTTTTTTGAATTTCAGCGGGGAATTCCCGGCGCATCTCTTCGTCAATGTCCTCATTCATGATTAAATCAGAGAACCCGACAATCGAATTAAGCGGCGTGCGTATCTCGTGGCAAATTGAGTTGATAAAAGCCTGCTTCATCTTTTCGCTTTCCTGTGCTTTACGGTTCAGCACTTTTAATTCCGCTTTCATTCTCTTTTCTTTTTTCAAGGAGAAGTAAAGATAGCTGCAAACTCCAATTACAAGGATTAATAAAGTGCTTAGGGAGATAATTAACGTCTTTTTGTTTTTTATTCCCAGTGCAGCTTTTTCGCTGTTAAGCGTGTTTACGTCATATTTTACCTGAAGTTCATTCAACTGTTGACGTGCGTCATTAGTGCTTAACGAATCTTGTATGTAATACGAGTTCTTGTAATACTTCAGCGCATTCGGATAATCTTTTTTCTTTTCATAAAGCTGGGAAACCGTGTTAAACAAACCCGGTAAGTTTTGCGGAGCCAAAATCTTGGCGATTCTGATAAGAGAGTCGCCTGCAGTAATAGCTTTTGACAGGTCTTTTTGGGTATGACTGTTGGTATAATAATTACAGGTACAAAGATAATAATTGTACTTATCAAAATCGTTGGTCAGCTTTTTGCCAATCTGCAGAATTCTTCCCCAATAATAGCTTTCTTCTTCCGGTGTCAGCTGTTCCAGGTTACTTATCAGAAACGAATAATATTGAATCCGATAGGCGTCTATATTATAAAACGGTCGTTGCTTTTGATAGTCTCTTTTGTATTCCTGTTCTACCGTATTAATCAGATCTTCCGTTAGTTGGGTAGCTTCTCGTTTCTTTCCACTTTTAGCGTATGCCATGCTTAATTTCCAAATAATTCTTTTCTGATAAATATTCTTCACTTTGGCAGGAAGCGATTCTGTCAATTTCAAACTTTTCTCCAAATAAGGAGTAGCCTCTTTATATTTCTGGTTGATGTAAAAACTTGTCCCTATTGTGTAGGCTGTTGTAATTTCTTTATAAATATTGTTTGTGTTTTCTTTAGAATCCATTAAGTCTAATTCTTTTTCAATAGCTTCATCTCTTTGATCAGAAAAACATTGTGCTTCGAAAATGCGCATATGATAAAAAGGCAGTATATGCTTCAGCTCTTCCGGACTGGCAACCTTCTTTGTGTAATTAATATATTTAGAAAGCGAATCTTTATTCAGGGTATTTAATTCTTCTATGATAATATCATTGAGAGCGTTTAGCGCATTTTCTTTATCATTAATCTTTAGAGCTTCATGATACATCTTCAGAAGATACATTTTGGCTTCCGGACTATCCAGGTATATATCCGCGAGATCTCTGTATATCAGAATCCTTTTGGGGGAAGAGTTTGTTGAATTCAGAAGATGTAAAAGACTGTCACTGGGATGTTGCGAAGCACTTATTGTAAAATAAAGTGGGTTTATAATTATAAATATAATGAGTAGCAGATGTCGCATGGCATATCTTGTTTTGTTTGCTTGCAAATCTACTGTTTTTTTTATTAAATCCAGCTTGTTAAACGAAAAACTTTTGAGGTAGAAATAAAATCAGAAATATCCGATAAGCCAGTAGTGATTATGAGGTGATGGCTACTGACTTTCGGATATTTTCAATGCTTATAATGAATGGTTATTTTCAGTGTATGGAAGCTTTCCATGCTTTGGCATACTCCTCTAACACACACTTGATACTTTGTCCGATTTTCACATAATCGGCCTCATTCAAATTAGCCAGTGACACACGCACGCTCCATTTCGGTCCGGCAAAGCCACCGCCATTCAACAGCACGAGTGAAGTTTCGTTTGCCAGACGGAAAACCACATCCAGCGGATTGTATGTCTTTTGCAGATAAGCAACGAAGTCATCTCCGTAGAATTTCTTCGCCCATACCAGCATATCAATCTCCGAATAATATCCGGCACGCAGCGGATCCTCTACCAGTGTGAAACCTGTATTATCCCACAATGCATGCAGGCGGCGATGAATAATTTCCTGCATCTTGGCTTTATAACTGTCCTCTTTATCCAAGAGCGAGAAGAGGGCAAACAAACTCATCTGTATCTGTTGGGGCAGGGAAAGCCCTGCAGTATGATTCAGCGCAATTTGTCGGCTGTCAGCCACCATGCGGTCAATAAATTTCATCTTTTCCGGTTGCAGGCTAAGGCTGGAATAACGTTTGTTCAAGATTGATTTCTGCTCCTCCGACAGGCGGGCAATCATTTTGTCGTAGATGTTGTCTTCGTGTAGAGCGATCACAGCGGTTCTCCATCCTGTAGCTCCGAAATATTTGGAGAACGAATAAACGCAAAGCGTATTGTGCGGCAACTCTGCCATCAATGAACGGAAATGAGGAATAAACGTTCCGTACACATCATCCGTAATAATCATCAGGTTCGGATTATCATTCTTCACAATGTTGATGATACGTTCGGTAGTCTCCCTGCTAAGTGCGTAACTGGGCGGATTACTCGGATTGGTGATAAATAACGCTTTGATCCGCGGATCTTTCAGCTTGTCTATATCTTCATCCTTATACTGCCAGGTATGTAAACCTTCAGGAGTCATCTGGTCGGCAGAAATTTCGGTAACGTCGAACTGATAGCGTCGCAGTTCCGGGATTTCTATATAAGGAGTGAACACAGGAACCATCAAAGCAATGGCATCCCCCTGGTTCAACAGGAAATTCTCTTGCAAAGAATCGAACAGATAACACATGGCTGCCGTACCTCCTTCGGTCGCGAAAAGGTCAAAAGTACCTTTCGGCGGACGGCGGTCACACATCTCTTGCGCCAGGTAATCCTGTACGATTAACTCCGTAAAATGTAAAATACGGTCGGGCACAGGATACTGGTCGCCAATCACCGATTCTGCCCATTCGTGAATAAGTGTATCCGGATCGGCAGCATGTTCCATCAGCATATAATTATAGCCCTCTTTCAATAGGTTAGCACCGGGAGCTTTCTCGTTTTCTTTCAGGAAAGCCTCGAAACGGGCAGCAATTCCCGCCTTTTGCGGAATACCTGCTATTCCTTCTTCCAGTGAAAACGCATGACGACATTCGCAAAGGCCGAATTGTCCTAGCAGAAAAAAGGCTTCGCGTGGTTCGGTAGCAATCCAGTTCGGGTTACCTCTTCCGGCATTCAACATCGTATGCGCTATCTTCTTGATACTTTCATCTGCCATATCGATCAGTTTGTTTTTCAGCTCGAACGGGCTGATCGTTTCCATTTTCTTGGCATAACTTTTCGTAATGGCAGGGTTATTTGTTTTCTTTTCCATAATGATATTTATTTATATAGTTTTACATAAGTAGTACGATGACAACTCCCCAGATAATCAGGAGCGTATTGCCGACTGCATACGTCACCGTATATCCTAATGCCGGTGTGTCGCTTTCCACTGCATCCTGAATAGCTCCCAATGCAGCTGTTGTAGTACGTGCTCCTGCCGTACATCCCAATGACAGGGCAGGGTGGAATTTGAACAAGTATCTCGCCATCAGCAATCCGGCGAGGAGAGGAATGGCCGTTGCCAATGCGCCGACGATAAACAGACTGACGCCTACTTCCTTGAATCCGGCAATGAAACTGGGACCTGCGGCGATACCGACCACTGCGATAAACATATTCAGTCCTACGTTATTCAATACCCATAAAGAAGGTTCGGGGATACCTCCGAAAGTAGGATGCTTGCTGCGTAGCCAACCGAACAGAAGTCCGGCTATCAATGCGCCGCCACTGGTAGAAAGACTGATAGGAACACCTCCCAGATGAATAGCCAGTGCACCGAAAAGACCACCGAGCAAAATACCCAATCCAACGAAGATCATATCCGTCTGGTTGGTAGGCCGGTCAATATAGCCCATTTGTTTGGCAGCACTTTCCACTTCATGTTTAAGACCGGTAAGTTCGAGAATATCTCCCGAATCTACAATCGTTTTAGGTAATACCGGAACATTGATTCCGGCACGTTTGATATTCCGGATACTAACCCCGTGCATAAACTTCTGCACCCTGATTTTGGAAACCGTTTCTCCGGCAAAAGTCCGGTGGGTCACCATTACAGGAAGAGTTTCTGCCGGGAAGTCGAGTAATTGTGCATCAATCACTTCCGGACCGATCCAGTCTTCTTCTCCAATCACAAATTCACGGCGTCCGCTAAGTACCACTTCGTCATTCTTATGAAGAATCAGGTTCGGATCTACTTCCTTCACCACTCTTTTTTGACGAATCCGTTCTACAAACAGTCGTTTATCATTTTTACATAGATAAGCTTCAAGTTCACTGACTTTCTTTCCTTTGCCAAACCATTCATTGGTGATTTTATAAGCACGGAACACAACCGGACGAAGAGCCGGGGAAAATCCGGGTTCATCAGCTTCCGATGTTCCCATTTGAGCCTCCAGTTCCTTGCAGTCGGCCTTCACCTTATCCAGTCCACCGAGCATTTTAGGGCCGAGAGAAGCCAGAATCCACGCCGAACCGGCCGTTCCGAAAATATAAGTTACGGCATACGCTACCGGAATTGCATTGATGAACGTGGCTTTCTGTGCATCGCTGATTCCCAGCTGGTTGATCGTATCGCTTGCCACGCCGATAACGGCGGATATTGTTTGTGAGCCTGCCAACAGTCCGGCAGCTTCTCCTACATGATATCCCATGATTTTGGCCAGTATCCACGGGGCTACCAGACTGACAATACACATCAGTACAGCGAATCCCACTTGTGGCAGACCGTCTTTTTTCAATCCGCGGAAAAATTGCGGACCTACCTTATAGCCAACGGCAAACAGGAAGAGCAGAAAGAACACAGCTTTCATCGGACCATCTACAGTGATATTCAGTTGTCCTACCAATACTCCGACCAGCAGAACACTGGTGACTGTCCCCAATGAGAATTTCCCTATTTTGAGTCTGCCCAGCCAAAATCCGGCAAAGAGCGTCAGGAAAATAGCAAGTTCAGGATGTACCCTTAATTGATTAATAATCCATTCCATAATTAAGTTGTTGTTTTAGGTTATGCCATTTACAACAGTTATTGCGTGAAAAGAGTTTATAGTGTTTATGATAAATAGATATATAAATATCCGATGAACTTTAAATTTCTCTATTTCGCTTTTTTGTTATACTTTTGTTCTTTCAAAAATAAAACTAATCATATTCTGTATGAAATCAGACATAGAAATAGCTCGCAGTATTGAGCTGAAGAAGATTAAGCAAGTTGCCGAAGGTATCGGAGTCCCTCGCGAGGAAGTGGAGAATTATGGCCGCTACATAGCAAAGATCCCCGAACAACTGATTGATGAAGAGAAAGTGAAGAAAAGCAATCTCATTCTGGTAACTGCTATCACAGCAACCAAAGCGGGCATTGGCAAAACTACCGTATCTATCGGTCTTGCTTTGGGACTGAATAAAATTGGAAAGAATGCGATTGTTGCTCTTCGCGAACCGTCTCTCGGTCCTTGTTTCGGAATGAAGGGAGGAGCGGCCGGTGGAGGATATGCACAAGTGCTTCCGATGGATAAGATTAACCTTCATTTTACGGGGGATTTTCACGCCATTACCTCAGCGAATAACCTTCTGGCAGCCCTTCTCGACAACCATATCCAGCAGGGCAATGCTCTCGGTATTGATCCAAGGCAGATCCTGTGGAAACGCTGCGTGGATATGAATGACCGCGTGCTTAGAAACGTTGTAGTGGGTCTTGGGGCAAAGGCGGACGGCATGGTCAGAGAAGACCATTTCGTGATCACCGTAGCGTCGGAAATCATGGCGATCCTCTGTCTGGCAGATGATATGAAGGATTTAAAGGATCGCTTATCCAAGATTATCGTTGCCTATAACTTCGCAGGGGAACCAGTGACTGCAGGGGATCTTCACGCTACAGGGGCCATGGCGGCTCTCTTAAAAGACGCTCTAAAGCCCAACCTGATCCAGACTCTGGAGCATACCGGTGCACTGGTTCACGGCGGTCCCTTTGCCAACATCGCCCATGGCTGCAACAGCGTAAGAGCCACCAAAACGGCTTTAAAGCTTTGCGATATCGTGGTGACAGAGGCAGGCTTCGGCGCGGATCTGGGTGCGGAGAAGTTTATGGACATAAAGTGCCGCAAGGCAGGATTAAAGCCGGATGTGGTGGTGCTGGTAGCCACGGTCAGGGCATTAAAGTACAACGGCGGCGTGCCAAAGGATCAGCTTTCGGAGGAGAATTTAGAGGCATTAAAGAGGGGCATTGTCAATCTGGAAAAGCATATGGAAAATATCCAGAAATTCGGTGTTCCGGTGGTAGTTGCCTTAAATTCCTTCATAAGCGATACCGAGGCGGAATACGCTTATATTAAGCGCTTCTGTGAGGAGCGGGGGTGTGAGTTTGCACTGGCTGAGGTATGGGCCAAAGGAGGCGAAGGCGGCGTGGCCCTTGCAGACAAGGTATTAAATACACTGGAAAACCGCCCCACAGACTTTCATGTGCTTTATGAGGATAAGGACTCCCTAAAGGACAAAATAGGCGCCATTGCTTCTGAGATCTATGGGGCAGACGGCGTATCCTACTCCCCCGCAGCTTTAAAAGCCTTAAAGCGCATTGAGGAGATGGGCTTTGGGAATCTTCCAGTATGTATGGCAAAGACACAGTATTCTCTGTCCGATGATCAGACAAAGCTTGGACGGCCATCAGGCTTTACCATCAATGTAAGAGATGCATACGTCTGTGCCGGCGCCGGCTTTGTGGTAGCCCTTACAGGTTCCATTATGACTATGCCGGGACTTCCAAAGAAACCGGCGGCAGAGGGGATTGATGTGGACGGGGAAGGAAAAATCACAGGACTGTTTTAAGTATCAGAGAGGAAAAATGCATGGTTTTAAGCAACTGGTTAAATGAACTGGAATATACCCTGATTCAGGGAAATACGGATATTCAGGCAGATGAGATCATCTATGATTCCCGACCGGCCGGGCCGGGTACGGTGTTTGTGGCCATGACCGGCACACGGATCGACGCTCACTGCTTTATACCTGACGTGTTAAAGGCAGGAACCAGAATCCTTGTGACCGAGCGGTCGGTTGAGGTAGAGATGGAGGCCTGCGGGCTGACAGGGGAGGAGAAAAAGCAGGTCACGATTTTGAGGGTCAGTGACGCCCGCAGGGCTCTGGCCCTGTTATCTGCGGCCCGGTTTGGCTATCCGGCGAAGAAACTTACCATGATCGGTGTTACCGGCACCAAGGGTAAGCCCCCCCCCGC
>SKEW01001118.1_pt1 | contig 17610 bp, 15 predicted proteins | sample 4841441 | NCBI WGS metagenome assembly SKEW01 (sample SAMN11008799, study PRJNA524170) | human gut metagenome | isolation source: fecal sample from pouch patient p41 | place: Israel: Tel-Aviv | reverse complement strand
GAAATGACCTTTTTGTGCGACATTTTTAGACTATAATTTAGAAATGAATAACTGAACTTTCTAATATGACATTTTTGTTAAGGCCTTGTTAAAATGGATTACTTAGCCTTTTATTTTGTGTTCTCATGACTTATAATTTGTTTTGGTTTGTTTTGGATTAAAGAAACAACAGCATCATTAAGTACATCAAATATTTAAGAGTCTCTGTTTTTAGTTCGAGAATAGCTTAAAACTAAAATGGAGAGATTGTGAAAAAAAGTATCGGGAGAATTAACTTGTTTAGAGAAAGTAAAACAAAACCAAAGTACAGCATCCGAAAATATTCCATTGGGGCAGCATCGGCTTTGATTGGCTTCATGGCCCTTGCCAATGGGCAAGCAGTTCAGGCTGACGAGGCACAATCGATTAGTGACTTGACTGATGCTTCAAATCAAGCGCAGGCCCCTCAAGCGGTTTCAACAGCTCAGTTGGCGACTTCAGAGCTAGCATCAGAGAGTGTGCAAGCTTCTCAGCCTGCCAATATTATGCCGTCTCAACCTCAGGTAAGGACTGTTCAAGCAGCTGAGCAGACTCCGACCATCGATCAAGTGATTGAGACAGGCACCTCTCAAAATCAAGGAACGTCAGCAAATGTCTTAACCAATGCGACTGAGGGTCAAGGACAAGGCAAGGAGTATAACACAGATGCCTACGGTGCCAAAATGCCTTACACGACTCATGAAGCAGAAAATGCGACTATCGAAAATGGAGCTACAATCCAACAGTCAACTGACATGGAATCTACGGCCGTGGAAGCGACGAACCAAACTTATGTCGAGCTTCCTAAAAAAGATGCAGCAGTTACTTTCAATGTCACCGAGCCAGCCAATGCTTTGAATGTGCGTTATACAATACCTGATGGTGCATCAGGTCAGTTGGATGTGCAGGTTAATGGTTCAAGCGTTGGTAATCTTGATTTGTCATCTCACTCAGCATGGCAGTACCTTAAAGGTGACCACGAATATGATCAAGTCGTTGATGGATCAAGTGCACGCTTCCGTTTTGATGAGACACGTCTTCTCCTCAAGGACATCCAATTGAAATCTGGTGATAAGATTTCTTTGGTTAAGAAGAAAGATGACAATGTCCCTTATGGTATTGATTTTATTGAGCTAGAACAGGCTCCAGCGCCAGTTGCCCAAGGTGAAAATAGCATCAGTATTGTGGATAAGGGTGCATCTGCCAATGATGATAGTGATGACACAGCTGCCCTACTTGCGGCTGTTGAGGAAGCTAAAGCTAGCGGAAAATCTGTCTATATTCCAGAGGGACGTTTCAATTTCGACAAACAAGTTAATATCGAAGCTGATAATCTAAAAATTTCAGGTGCTGGTGTTTGGCATACACAACTGCACTTTACAAGTGATAAACGCTATGGTGGTGGAATTGTCTTCGGTCATAATAGTAATGGCATTGAGTTGAGCAATCTTTACATGGATTCTAACTTGACGTCTCGTTATAATGAGGATGCGCAGTACAAGGCTATTTCGGGAACACTTGGTAAGGATTCGAAAATTCACGACATCTGGGTTCAGCATTTTGAAGTCGGTATGTGGATTGGAGACTACGACCAGACGGGAAATATGAAGTATACGGACGGTCTTGTCGTTGAAAATGCTCGTATCCGTAATAACTTAGCTGATGGTATTAACTTTGCCCAAGGGACCAAGAATTCAACAGTTAAAAACTCTAATATCCGTGGGAATGGTGATGATGGTTTAGCCATCTGGTCAAGTATTTCAGATGGTACAAATGCCGCGGCTGAGGAAAATAATAAATTCCTCAACAACACCATTGAATCAGGCTGGCGTGCGGCTGGTATCGGTATTTTTGGTGGTAAGGGGCATGAAATTTCAGGAAACCTCATCAAGGACGTCTTTGCTGGAGCAGGTATCCGTGTAAACACAGTCTTTGCAGGCCACAATTTTGACCTCAATGATTCTGGAATTAAGATTCATGACAATACCATTCTACGTTCAGGGACAACTAATGACCTCTATAACCTCCATCGTGGTGCTATTGATTTCCAACAAGTTCGTGGAACAATCAAGAATGTCGATGTTTACGATAATAAACTATTGAATACCTTGGCTGATCCAGTGATTACCAAAAACTTTGAGATGGGTGACAATGGTAATGGAGAAATCCGTTTATCTAATAATACGATTGACAATAAGGCGACGATTGTTGGGGCTGTCTCAACAGTTTCTCCAACAAAACCTGAACCAAAGCCTGTCAATAATCCAGTCTCTGAGACTTCAGTTTCTGAAGCACCGAAGAGTGAAGCAAGTTCAAGCACTCCAGTTTCTGAAGTATCTAACAGTGAAGTGATCTCAGAGACTTCAGTTTCCGAGTCACCAAAGAGTAAGGCAAGTTCAAGCACTCCAGTTTCTGAAACATCAAAAAGTGAAGTAGTTTCTGAGACTTCAGTTTCAGAAACACCAAAAAGTGAGGAAAGTTCAAGCACTCCAGTTTCTGAAGCATCTAACAGTGAAGTGGCTTCTGAAACTTCAGCATCAGAAACACCAAAGAGTGAAGAAAACTCAAGTACTCCAATTTCTGAATCATCAACAAGTGAAGTGGCTTCTGAAACTTCAGCATCAGAAACACCAAAGAGTGAAGTAGGTTCAAGCACTCCAGTTTCCGAAGCATCCAACAGTGAGGTGATTTCCGAGACTTCAGTTTCAGAAACACCAAAGAGTGAGGGAAGCTCAACTGCTCCAGCCTCTGAGTCACCAAAGAATGAGGAAACTTCAGTAGCTTCATCTACTAGTCAGGTTGACGTAGCAATTACTTCTGACAGCCCAGAGAAATCTCCAACTTCAGAAAGTACACAAAAGGATCCGATTAGCGAGGTTTCTTCAGAAGTTATTGAAAAGGGTTCAACAAGTCAGGTCGATGTCAAACTTTCTGAAGCTCCAACAACAGCACGTACATCTGAAGTTGTCAGCATCTCGCCAAATAGTCAAGTCGCTTATAACAATGACCTAAAAATCTCTGTAACAAGCAGTCAGCTCGCCTCAGAAGCTATTCGCTTTAATTCTCTTTTGAATGAGAAGTCTGTGGATGTGATTGCAAGTAAAGTCATGGCGGTTATGGCCTATGAAACATTAGCTTCAGAAGTGGCATCACTTACAAGCTCTGAAGGTGTTGCCAAAGAGATTAGCAGTGATTTGTCAGAATTGGCGGAAAGCAAGAAGGATGACACACCTAAGAATGTCGCTCGTATTGATAAAGCAACTGAGGCAAAACAGGTGGCCAAGAGTTCTGAAAGCCAAGCTAGCACTTCAAAAGAAAAAGGTAAGTCTAATACGACAACGGTCTTCCTACTTGTCGGAGTTGCTGCAGCACTAAGTATATCTACAGTTTATCTTACAAAACAAGATAAAAAAGCAGGTAAGTAATAGATAAGAAGCATCCATTAAATTGGGTGTTTTTGTTTTTAAGTAAGATCTAAGATACCTAATGTCATTATTCTTTATTTTTAATCATCCACTTTGATTTGGTTCTGTATAATTAAAGTGATAAGAAAAATTAAGGAGTTAAGATGATGAAAGAAAAAAGAAATAGTAGGATTTGTTTATTTGCTCTCCTTGTTTTAGTATTTACTTTAGGATTCGGATTTTCATTAGATACTAGCAAACAATCTTTGGCTGTGAGCTCTCAAGTGGTTCAAGCGGATGAGAACAATGGTATCTTGGCTTTTAATGGTCAAAAGCAGTTTGTCATGGAGGAGAAGGACCAGCTAGGACGTGCCCGCAGTGCTCATATACAGTTACAAGATAAGGACGAGCCGAAGAATAAGCGTCCCGGTAAAATAAAATATGATCCTGTAGGATGGCATAACTATAAGTTTTATTATGGTGACGGTAAATCAAAATCTTGGCTAATGAATCGAGGGCATTTGATTGGCTATCAGTTTTCTGGTGTCAATGACGAGGGCAAGAATTTAGTACCTATGACTGCCTGGTTGAATTCTGGAAATTATAAAGGAACCGACGAAGGTAATCAGTCAGGTATGCTTTATTATGAGAATCGCTTGGATAACTGGCTAGCACTCCACCCTAACTATTGGTTAGACTATAAGGTAACAGCTATCTACAGTGGAGATGAGTTGTTGCCTCGTCAAGTAGAACTTCAGTATGTTGGTATTGATAGTTCTGGAAATCTCTTGGAAATTAAACTTGGTGGAGATAAGGAGACTCTTGACAGTCAGGGAGTTACGCATGTTATCTTGGATAACCAATCACCAAATGCAGAAATCAATTATGCAGATGGGACAGCGACAAATACGGTTACTGAATTTACTGAAGCGCCATCTGAGCCTAGTTCTGAGAGTTCACAGGTGACTGAACAACCAAGTTCTGAGCTAGAGCCTGTGCAACCTGCACAAGAAGAAAGTCGAACAGTTTATGTGGCGCGTCATGGAACAGCAGATGTTTATTGGTATGACATCAACAGTATGCCTAGCAATACCAACAAAGCAAATGTCGTTACAATGACAGAAGCAGATGCCCTAGCCCAAGGTAAACGACACACGTCTAAAGAGTAATACAAAAGCTGGACATCTTGTCCAGTTTTTTTGTAAAACGACTCAGATTTTACCACTTTTATCTGAAAATTTGATATACTGAGACTATCAAAGATACTTGAAAGAGAGGTTAATTGACTCTTTTTCAGTACAAGAAAGGAATAAAAATATGATTTGGATTATTATTGCCATTATTGTTGTTCTTGTGATTTTTGTTATTGCAAGTTATAACGGCTTGGTTAATAGCCGCATGCAAACCAAGGAGGCGTGGAGTCAAATTGATGTTCAATTGAAACGTCGTAATGACCTTCTTCCTAACTTGATTGAAACTGTTAAAGGGTATGCAAAATACGAAGGTTCAACGCTTGAAAAAGTAGCAGAACTTCGTAATCAAGTAGCAGCTGCGACTTCACCAGCAGAAGCGATGCGTGCTAGTGATGAATTGACACGCCAGGTTTCTGGAATCTTTGCGGTAGCTGAAAGTTACCCTGACCTTAAGGCTAGTGCCAACTTCAGCCAGCTTCAAGAAGAGTTGACGAACACTGAAAACAAAATTGCCTATTCACGCCAACTTTATAACAGTGTAACAAGTAACTACAATGTGAAATTGGAAACATTCCCAAGCAATGTTATTGCTAAGATGTTTAGCTTTAAGGCTGCTGAATTCCTTGAAACACCTGAAGAAGAAAAAGCTGTTCCTAAGGTTGATTTCAGTGGACTAGGTAACTAATATGTTATTTGATCAGATTGCTCGAAATAAGAGAAAGACTTGGCTTTTGCTCCTGGTCTTTTTCCTCTTGTTGGGCCTTGTTGGTTATGGTGTCGGCTATCTTTGGTTAGGTTCAGGCTTCGGTGGTTTGATTCTTGCTCTAGTTATCGGTTTTATCTATGCCGTTACCATGATTTTCCAATCAACCAATGTCGTTATGGCTATGAATGGTGCACGAGAGGTTGATGAACAAACCGCTCCAAACCTTTATCATGTGGTTGAAGATATGGCTATGGTGGCACAAATACCGATGCCACGTGTCTTTATTGTCGATGATCCTTCAATGAATGCTTTTGCGACGGGGTCTAGCCCTAAAAATGCTGCTGTGGCTGCTACGACAGGTCTTCTTGCAGTTATGAATCGTGAGGAACTTGAAGGGGTCATAGGGCACGAAGTCAGCCATATTCGTAACTATGACATCCGTATCTCGACTATTGCAGTTGCCTTGGCATCTGCGATCACCATGCTAGCTGGTATGGCTCGCAATATGATGTTCTGGGGTGGAGGCCGTCGCCGTAATGATGATGACCGTAATGGAAGTAGTGGCTTGGAGATTATTCTTCTCATTATTTCCTTGATTGCCATTATTCTTGCGCCTTTGGCAGCTACCCTGGTTCAGTTGGCTATTTCACGTCAGCGTGAATTTCTAGCTGATGCTTCTAGTGTCGAATTAACACGTAACCCGCAAGGTATGATTAATGCTCTGCTTAAACTTGATCATAGTGAACCGATGCAACATCACGTAGATGATGCTAGCGCAGCTCTCTATATCAACGATCCTAAAAAGGAATCTGGTTTGCAGAAGCTCTTTTATACGCACCCACCAATTTCAGAACGGGTGGAACGCTTGAAACAAATGTAAAAAAAGTGAGACTGATGACACTTCTAAGGGTGTTTATCAGCCTCGCTTTTTTAGTTTGATTCAATATAAAGGTTGCTAGCAACAGTTTCTGGAATTTGAATTTCTTTTCCATCAATATTCAGGCGGTAGAGTTGTGTAAAAGGGTCAAAGCCTTTCAAGGTAAAAGTTACTCCAATTTTAAGACCGACAGTTTCCAAATAATGGAGTAAATCAATTTGATCCTGAACTCGACGAAGTACATAGTCTCCAGGAGCTAGGTCTTGTGTAAAAGTCTGGTTGTAGATTTCCTCTATGAGCTGACCTGACTTGGGGATTTGTCCACCGTGTGGACAGGTTTGGGGGTAATTGAGTAGGCGGTCAAGGGCATTGATAAAGTGATCAGAGACAGTATGCTCTAAAATTTCAGCCTCTTGATGGATTAGGTCGCAAGTATATTGCAAGTGGTCCACCAAAAAGACTTCGATGAGGCGATGTTTCCGATAGAGTTCAGCGACATTGATTTTACCAGTTTTCGTTAGAAGATAGCCCTTGACTTTGTCTTTGATGATGAGGTCTTCTGAAATCAATTTCTTAATCATTTCCGTCACAGCAGGTGGAGACACCTGCATACGGTTTGCGATTTCCTTATTGCTTATTTTGCCTTCTTCAGTACCAATCTCATAGATACATTTGAGGTAGTCTTCTTTGTTAGGTGTCATTTCTCTTCCTTTGAAAATAGTCTCACCTTAGTATAACAGATTTATCATAAGAATACAGAATATTTCTTAGATAAGATTTTTACTGATTCAAGCCTTGGGTGATTTTATCCAGATTATATTTCATCATGTTGTAGTAGCTGTCACCGTTTTGCCCTTTTTCAGCAATAGAATCTGTAAAAATTTTTGCATAAATAGGAATATTGGTATCCTTAGCGACTGTTTTCATAGGGCGGTCATCGACACTAGATTCGACAAAGAGTGCTGGCACCTTGGTTTGACGGAGTTTTTCCACAAGCGTTTTGATTTGGTCTGGTGTACCTTCTTCTTCAGTATTGATTTCCCATATGTAGGCAGATGGTACTCCATAGGCTTTAGAGAAGTATTTGAAACATCCTTCACTAGTGACAATTAGTTTTTTTTCATCGGGAATGTTGTTAAAGGTCTCTTTAGCTTCTTGGTCCAGTTTACTAAGCTTGTTAGTATAGGTTTTTAGATTCTTTTCGTAATAGGTCTTGTTTTTTGGGTCCTTAGCGATGAGTTGCTTAGCAATATTTTGTGCATAAATAATCCCATTTTCCAGATTAAGCCAAGCGTGGGGATCCTCCTTACCTTTTTCTGACTGACCTTCAAGGTAAATCACCTCAACACCATCACTAACTGCAAAATAATCTTTGTTTTCTGTCTTATGGGCATTCTTGACCAACTTAGTAAACCAGGCATTCCCACCAGTTTCTAAATTGATACCGTTATAAAAAATCAAGTCAGCTTGTGACGTCTTCTTTACATCATCAGGAAGAGGTTCATATTCGTGAGGGTCCTTACCAACCGGGACAATACTGTGGAGAGTGATTTTATCTCCAGCAATATTTTTGGTGATATCGGCAATAATGGAATTAGTCGTAACAACTCGTAATTTATCTTTGCTACTGTCTTGTTTATTATTACACGCTGCTAAAGCAACTACCGCTAAAAGTAATAGTGCCATTGTTGATAGTATTTTTTTCATAGATAGTATTTTTTTCATATTATTTTCATCCTTTTATTTTATTGTTGATAAGTCTTATTCATGCCACTCTGTTTAGGGACGATGAAAAAGCTGATGAGAAAGAGAAGGGCAGATGTTAACACAATGCTTGAACCGGCCGCAATGTTAAAACTATAGCCTATAAAAAGACCTAGAACAGAGGCTAGGGCCCCAAAAACTGATGAGAGGAGAATCATGGTTTTAAGACTATTAGCATATAAGTAGGCGGTAGCAGCCGGTGTGATTAAAAGAGCCACAATAAGAATAGTGCCAACACTTTGCATAGCAGTCACAGCAACCAAGGTGAGAATAACCATAAGTAAGTAATGGTAGAAGGTGACTCTAACTCCAATAGACTTAGCTAAGATTGGATCAAAGGATGTCAGGAGTAGAGGACGAAAGAAAATTTTTATTGTTGTTAGTACGAGAAGGGCAACGGCAATCGTTATCCACATATCCAAGTCTTGTACAGCTAGAATATTTCCAAAGAGAATATGAAAGAGATCTGTGGAACTATTTGCGACACCTATGAGAATAATGCCAAGAGCTAGAAAGCTTGAAAAGGTAATACCGATTGCTGTGTCACTCTTAATAATGGAATTGCTTTTGATATAGGTAATTATTGTAGAAGCTAAAAGACCGAAGACGATGGCTCCTATGAAAAAATTGATACCTAAGATAAAGGAAATGGCTACGCCAGGTAAAACCGCATGTGAAATCGCATCACCCATTAGTGACATACCTCTTAGAATAATAAAACAACCAACAGCCCCCCCGACAATTCCAATAACTAAAGCCGTTATAAGGGCGTTCTGCAAGAAGTGGAAATTTAGCAAACCATCAATAAATTCAGAAAACATTTGCATCTCCTTTATAAAATAAACTGTTACCGTAGGTTTTACGGAGATTATCCTCATTAAAAATAAGATTAGTAGGCCCGCTAGCAATCAATTTACGATTGAGGAGGATGACTTGGTCAAAATAATGAGGGACCTTACTCAAATCATGGTGAACAATGAGAATAAGCTTTCCTTGTTTCTTAAGTTCCCTCAAGGTGTTCATGATAATATCTTCACTAACAGAATCGATCCCAACGAAGGGCTCATCTAATAGGAGGACATCTGCCTCTTGTACAAGACAACGAGCAATCAGAACCCGTTGAAATTGGCCCCCTGATAATTGGCTTATCTGGCGATGGGCCAGATCATTTAAACCGAGTAGAGCTAAAGCTTTTGTGACCTTAGACCAATCTCTTTTAGTTAGACGTTTAAAGAACTTGGTTTTGGAATAGAGGCCTAGAGAGACGCACTCTTTGACAGTAATTGGAAAGTTAAAATCAATTTCCGCCTTTTGTGCAACATAGGAAAGACGATTTAATTGCTGACGAATAGGCTGTTTATTGAATAGGAATTGCCCGGAGTGAGGGATAATACCAATAAGTGCTTTAATTAGGGTTGATTTGCCAGCACCATTAGGACCAATAATTCCGGTGATACTTGGTCCGTCTAGGTTTAAGGTGATATTATCTAGAGCCAATGTCTGTTGGTAAGACACATTAATATTTTCGATTTGGATCATTAGTTGCCTCCTTAAGTTTAATATACTTTAAAATAATAATTAAGTCAAGTTAACTTTTATAATTAACATAACTTAATTATTTAGTGTTATCAAGATGACAGAGGATAGTGAATGAGAGTACACTTTTTATATCAAATATTCAGCCTGCTCAAACTGTTTGATATTTGGGAGAGGCAACAAGGAACATTATTTTCTACAATTTGTATGATCTCACTCTGTATTTCAAGAAATCTTTAGTTTTTATTTTTAAAAACTAGTCATATTTCTTTATTTCTGGCATAATAGATATATGAAACTAACGATTCAACGAATGGCTCGGATAGCTATTCTGTCAGCTCTGGCAGTAGGATTACGGTCAGCATTTATAGGATTGCCAAATATTCAGCCTATTACAGCTATGTTTTTTGTGGCTGTTCTTTATTTGGGTTTGGTAGATGGTCTATTGATTATGGCTTTAACCATGGCCATCTCAGGATTCATCTTTGGTTTTGGTCCCTGGGTCTTTAATCAGATTCTGGCCTTCGGCGTCTTAATGGCTCTTTGGAGTTTGATTGCACCTAGGTTATCACTTGTCTGGCAGATTGCTTTGGTAACTTTTTTGTCCTTTTTCTATGGGGTTCTCCTTGATTATGGGTATGGTCTTCTATTTAAAAGTGGGATTACCTTTGTTATTTCTGGTCTACTTTACGACACCTATCATGCAGTATCGACGCTTCTATTTTATCCATTCATCCAGTCTATTTTTAGGAGGTTTTTGAAATGAAAAAATTATTAACTTATCTCTTTCTTGCCTTATCACTTGTTACCCTAGCAGCCTGTGGAAAAAATGAGGCAGCTAAACTTACTAGTAGCACAAACAATCATCAGTCTAAGGTTCAAGGTCAGGTGACTTTGATTTTGAAAACGGAAAAGGAAAGTAAGAAAAAATCAGTAGAAATCCAAAAAGGGGATACAGTGCTTGATGTCTTGGAAGAGGTATATCCTGTTCAAGAAAATGATGGCTTCATCACTGAGATTGATGGTATTTCTCAAGATAAAGATAAGGGCATCTATTGGATGTTTGATGTTAATGGGAAACTTGGTGAAAAAGCAGCCAACCAACTTAAGGTTGAAGATGGCGATGAAATCAAATTCTATCAAAAAAAGTATAATTAAGATTCTGAACTCTGTTTCAGAGTCTTTTTTTAATAAAGTTCGGAAATGGGCTTAAAAAATTGTTTGGAAAAGTCGGAAAATTGCAAAATAACTGACGATTTAAAGGAAAATAGTTTACTTTTGTTTTAAAAGTGATATGATAAAAGGGTACTACATAAAGTAAGGAGAATACGGTTTGGCTTTTAACAAATTGGAAAGCAGTAACAACCAGGAAATCATCTCTGAAGAAGTTGGTATCTTGAAAGAATTGTTGGATGATGCAACACGAGGCATGGCTGGAGAGCAAGGTCTCACAACTATCCAACATTTGGTTGAACTTTATGATGAAGGTGACTATGTGGCCCTTACACAAGCCATTTCAGAAATGACGAATGACGATATGGTCGTTGCATCACGTTATTTCTCTTTGTTACCTCTCTTGATTAATATCTCTGAGGACGTGGATTTGGCTTATGAAGTCAACCACAAGAACAATATTGATGAATCTTATCTAGGTAAGTTGTCTGAAACCTTTGATGTTGTCGCTGAAAGTGATAATGCACGTGACATTCTTGAACATGTCAATGTCGTGCCAGTATTGACAGCCCACCCAACTCAGGTTCAACGTAAAACTATGCTTGAATTGACTAACCACATTCACGAACTTCTTCGTAAGCATCGTGATGTTAAGGCTGGTCTTATTAACAAGGATAAATGGTATGCAGATTTGCGTCGTTATGTAGAAATTATGATGCAAACAGATATCATTCGTGAGAAAAAACTTAAGGTTAAAAACGAAATCACTAACGTTATGGAGTATTATAACTCCTCATTGATTAAGGCGATTACGAACCTATCACATGAATTCAAACGTTTAGCGGTTGAAAAAGGTATTGAACTTGACAATCCAACACCTATTACTATGGGTATGTGGATTGGTGGTGACCGTGACGGGAACCCATTTGTAACAGCAGAAACTCTTAAACTTTCTGCAACATTGCAAAGTGAAGTTATCCTCAACTACTATATCGAAAAAGTTGATAATCTTTACCGTTCATTCTCCCTCTCATCACGCTTGACTGAGGTTTCAGATACAGTAGCAGAGATGGCGAAACATTCTCCAGATACATCTGTTTATCGTGAAAATGAACCTTACCGTCGTGCTTTCAGTTACATCCAGTCTAAGTTGATTCAAACACTTCTTTTCTTTAAAGAAGGGAACTTCAGCAAGGAAAGAGTTGCTAAACGCCTTTCTGAAAATGTTCGTCTGGGTTCGGCTTCAACAGGTGAAGTAGTAGCTGATTACGTGCAACAACGTCTCAGCCAAAGTCTTCAAGCTGTCTCACAACAAACAACAGAATTCTACGAAACAGCAGATGCCTTCCATGATGATCTTTTGGCAATCAAAAATTCACTTCTTGAAAACGACGATGCTGTCTTGATTTCAGGTGATTTCGAAGAGCTTCTTCAAGCTGTAGAAGTCTTTGGTTTCTATCTTGCTACAATCGATATGCGTCAAGATTCAAGTGTTCATGAAGCATGTGTAGCAGAGTTGCTTAAATCTGCAAATATTGTTGATAACTATAGTGAATTAACAGAGGTTGAAAAGGTTGCTGTTCTTCTTAAAGAATTGCAAGAAGATCCTCGTACCTTGTCATCAACTAATGTGCCTAAGTCTGAAACACTTGAAAAAGAATTGGCAATCTTCCGCACTGCTCGTCTCTTGAAAGACTATATCGGTGAAGATGTCATCAAACAACATATCATTTCTCACACTGAGAGCGTTTCTGATATGTTTGAGTTGGCTATCCTTCTTAAAGAAGTTGGTTTGGTTGATACTGAACGTGCGCGTGTCCAAATTGTTCCACTTTTTGAAACTATCGAAGACTTGGAAAACTCTAATGATATCATGAAACAATATCTTGGTTATGATATCGTTAAACGTTGGATCAAGAATAGTAACAACTACCAAGAAATCATGTTGGGTTACTCAGACTCTAACAAAGATGGTGGTTACTTGTCTTCAGGTTGGACGCTTTACAAAGCTCAAAATGAGTTGACTAAGATTGGTGAAGAGCGTGGCATTAAGATTACCTTCTTCCATGGCCGTGGTGGTACTGTCGGTCGTGGTGGTGGCCCATCATACGATGCTATTACGTCTCAACCATTTGGTACCATTAAGGACCGTATCCGTTTGACTGAGCAAGGTGAAGTTATCGGTAATAAATATGGTAATAAGGATGCTGCCTACTACAATCTTGAAATGCTTGTTTCAGCTGCCCTTGACCGTATGGTAACACGTCAAATTGCCGACCCAGATGAATTGGTTGATTTCCGTGAAATTATGGACGGTATTGTTCATGATTCTAATGTTATCTATCGTGATCTTGTCTTTGGAAACGAACATTTCTATGATTACTTCTTTGAAGCAAGCCCTATTAAAGAAGTCTCAAGTTTGAATATCGGTTCTCGTCCAGCGGCTCGTAAGACAATTACTGAGATTTCTGGTCTTCGTGCGATTCCTTGGGTATTCTCATGGTCACAAAATCGTATCATGTTCCCAGGTTGGTATGGTGTGGGTTCTGCCTTTAATCGCTTTATCCAAGCTGAAGAAGGCAACCTCGAGAAACTTCAACATATGTTTGAAACATGGCCATTCTTCCGTTCACTTTTGTCAAACGTGGACATGGTGCTTTCAAAATCAGACATGAATATCGCCTTCCACTATGCACAATTGGCAGAGAGTGAAGAAGTACGCAGTGTCTTCAATATTATTTTGGATGAGTGGCAGATGACTAAGGATGTTATTCTTGCCATTGAAAAACATGATGGCTTCCTTGATGAGAGTCCATCGCTTAAAGCAAGTTTGGACTTCCGTTTGCCATACTTCAATGTCTTGAACTACATCCAAATTGAATTGATTAAACGTCTTCGTAACAATGATTTGACCGATGACGAAATTAGCCTTATTCACATTACTATCAATGGTATTGCAACAGGTCTTCGTAACTCTGGTTAATAAAGTAAAGTTCATCACTTTGGTGGTGGGCTTTTTGTTATGGTGAAAATTCTGTTATAATAAAACCATGATTGCTATGGAAACGATTGAAAAGCTGTCCAAAGAAAAGCTTCCCATGATAACGGTCTTAGCGGGCGAGGATTTAGGGCAGTATAGTCAAGCTAAAGAAAAATTTTTAAAACAAATTGGTTTTGATCCGAGTGACTTAACCTATTCTTATTTTGATATGTCTGAGACTGATTATCAAGATGCTGAGCTCGATATAGAAAGCATGCCTTTTTTTGCAGATGAGAAGGTGGTTATTTTTGATCATTTCGCAGATATGACTACTGCTAAAAAATCATATCTGGATGAGAAAGAGTTGAAGCGCCTTGAAAATTATCTTGAGTCTCCTGTTGAAACAACACGTCTTGTCTTGATGTCTGCAGGAAAGCTAGATGGAAAGCGTCGTTTAGTCAAACTTCTCAAGCGTGATGCCATGGTGCTTGAAGCCAGTCCCTTGAAAGATGCAGAACTTAGAACCTATTTTCAAAAGCAGGCGCATCAAGAGGGGCTTACATTTGATACAGGAGTCTTTGAGGAACTTTTGATTAAGTCAAATTTTGACTTTTCAGATGTTCAAAAAAACTTAGCTTTTCTAAAGGGATATAAAACGGAAGGAATTATCTCATCGCAAGATATTGCTGAAGCCATTCCGAAAAGTTTGCAAGATAATATTTTTGATATGACGCAACTACTTTTGCGAGGTCAGATTCAGAGTGTTCGTGAATTGGTTCATGATTTACGGCTTCAGGGTGAAGATGAGATTAAGTTGATTGCTGTGATGTTGGGACAATTTCGTACCTATTTACAGGTTAAACTCTTATCTGCTCAAGGAAAAAGTGAGCAGCAAATTGTTTCAAGTCTGTCAGATTATTTAGGGCGTAAAGTTAACCAATTTCAGGTTCGTTTTGCATTGAGAGATAGCCGTCCTTTGTCAGTAGCATTCTTAAAAATGACGATTAAGATTTTAGTAGAGACAGATTACCAGATAAAAACAGGAACTTTAGATAAAGATTACTTGTTTGATTTAGCACTTCTAAAAATCGTATCAAACCGCTAGAGATTTAGAGTCTTCTTTGATTTTGTAAGCAAAATTTTTGAAAGCTCTACCACTTTACGGTAAAATGAAGAAAAAATGAAAAGAGGACCTTTACTATGGCAATTATCCTTCCAGACCTTCCTTACGCTTACGATGCATTGGAACCATACATTGATGCTGAAACAATGACTCTTCACCACGACAAACACCACGCAACTTATGTAGCAAATGCTAATGCTGCTCTTGAAAAACACCCAGAAATTGGTGAAGATCTCGAAGCACTTTTGGCTGACGTGGAACAAATTCCAGCAGATATCCGTCAAGCACTTATTAACAATGGTGGTGGACACCTTAACCACGCACTTTTCTGGGAACTCTTGTCTCCTGAAAAACAAGAACCAACTGCAGAAGTAGCAGCTGCTATTAACGAAGCTTTCGGCTCATTTGAAGCCTTCCAAGAAGCTTTCACAGCGGCAGCAACAACTCGTTTTGGTTCAGGTTGGGCATGGCTTGTTGTTAACGCTGAAGGTAAGCTTGAAGTTGTTTCAACTGCTAACCAAGACACTCCTATCTCAGACGGTAAGAAACCAATCTTGGCACTTGATGTTTGGGAACATGCTTACTACCTAAACTACCGTAACGTACGTCCAAACTACATCAAAGCTTTCTTTGAAATCATTAACTGGAATAAAGTTGCTGAGCTTTATGCAGCAGCTAAATAAGTTTAAAATTATCCTCACTATTGGGGATGATTTTTTTGTAATATGATTGTAAAATCTCCTTGATTTTTAGTGAATTATATCTTAAACTATAATTGTTATGAAAAAAAAGGAAAAACATTCAAGCAAAAAGTATAGTGGAAATCGCCGAAAAACTAAAGATAAGAAAAAAGATTCGTTAAAACAAGACCTTCAAAAAGACACTAATAAAGATGTCAAGAAAGGCAACAAAAAAGAAGTAAAAGAAGATACTAAAAAGACTTCTAAAAAATCAGTAGACCAGAAAGCAACTGAGGAAACAGTAGTACCAGTAGAGCACAAGGAAAAAGAAGCAAAAACTGAAACTTTGGCACTTAGAAGTAAGCGCTCTAAGAAATCTAGATCAAAATCATCTCGTGATGATAAAAAAGCTTATCTTATCTTAGCTTTCCTAGGTGTTTTGGTAATTCTTTTATTTGTTGCTATGCTTGCTTTAGCAGGACGTGGTAAACAAGCTAGTAACACCGGTAGCCTTGGAAATATCTTCGGTTCTAATTCTAAAGTCACTAAAAAAGAAGACAAAGAAAAAGAGGAAAAGGTAACTCCAACTAATAAATCAGCCGAAGCTAAACAAGCAGTCATGGAAGCAGATGCAGATACCATGTATGGTAATGGATTGTATTATGATTATGCTAACATGACATTGAGCCAAGTGGTTGAAGCATTTATGGCTGACCAAGGTATTGAGTCTAGCCAAATTGCCTTTTCATATAAAAATACCAAGACAAATGAGCAATACTCTATGAATGATACTCAGCCAATGACTGCAGGATCAACTTATAAATTGCCACTAAACATGCTGGTCATGGATGAGGTTAATAAGGGCAAACTTTCTTTAACTGAACGTTTTGATATTACTAATACTGAGTATGAGTATCAGGGTGAACATGATAATTATGTTGCTGCTTTTGGTGGTTCAATGACTATTCCAGAGATGCAGGAATATTCTCTAGTTTACTCAGAGAATACACCAGCCTACGCTTTGGCAGAACGCCTTGGTGGTATGGAAAAATTCTATGGTATGCTCGATAAATACGGTAAATCAAAAGGTGAAGTGAAGACTATCCAAATGCATGGTAATAAGACAACAACGGATTATTACATCCAAGTTTTGGATTACCTTTGGAAACACCAAGAGAATTATAAGGATATTCTCCACTATATTGGTGAGTCTTTCCCAAATGAATACTACAAAACTTATCTTCCTGGTTTAACCATCTATCAAAAACCAGGCTACGTTCGTGAAGCACTCAACGTTGATGCTATTGTCATGGAAGATACACCTTATATGGTAGCAATCTATACCGGTTACCTTGGTGGTTCAACTGAGGAATCAGATGAAATTAGCGGTTGGGGTCTTCAACAATTGGGGATGCTCGCTTATGTTATTAATGAATGGCACCGTGTCAATATGAATTAATACTGAAAAGGCCGATTATTTCGGCTTTTTTTCTATACTATTACATGAAGGTAAGAATTAGAACACTCATAAAGAGAAATGGGACAAAAGCGACTGTTTCATTAGGGTTTTTACGTACTAGGAAGTACATAAGCCCAAATGAGCAAGCTAGTTCAATAGCTATTAGTATTTTGGAAAATGGGAAAATGAGGGAGACACTGGCCAAATAGAGAAAATCACCTTCACCAATATTTAAACGTTTGATATATGACAGAACGGCTAAACTTATTCCTAAGCTAAAAGTGAGGTAGTGGTTTCCCAAACATAGGAGAGGTAGTGTTCCAAGAATCCAAATTAGAAGGGGATATGATTTATTTTTTAAATCAAAAATAGTTAGACAAAGACTGAAAAAAAGCAAATAGGTTCTTCCGAAATCTAGGTAGTCATAGAAATAAAGAAGAAGTATTCCTCCACAAAACAATTCCAAGAAGAGGTAACGGTATGGGATAGAGCTTTGACATAACCGACATTTGAACCTTAAGAAAAGTTGTGATAGGATCGGAATCATTTCGAAAAAACGTAACGGATGCCCACACTGATTGCAATGGCTTCTAGGAAAAATAATCGACTTCTCAGGAAAACGATCACAAATCAATCCAATAAACGAGCCTAAAGAGGTACCAAGAAAAAAATATAAAATACTAAGCATACCTAACTA
>SKEW01001113.1_pt1 | contig 17677 bp, 8 predicted proteins | sample 4841441 | NCBI WGS metagenome assembly SKEW01 (sample SAMN11008799, study PRJNA524170) | human gut metagenome | isolation source: fecal sample from pouch patient p41 | place: Israel: Tel-Aviv | reverse complement strand
GAGATATACATATTGATTGTATTTTTGTGGCATAACTAAATTTACTACTATATGAGAAATATGATTTCTATCCGCATTCTCTTTTTAACTATTGTATTTTCCATATTTGAAGTTTCTTCATATACAGGTGGAAATACATACGCACAGAATGCCCGAACATTTGCAACAGGAACCGTTGTTGACGAGCAAGGACAACCCATACCAGGTGTGAATGTCCTTTGCCAAAACTCCAATTATGGAACAACCACCACTATCGATGGAACTTTCAAGATTCAAACAAAAGGTAAGAATCCAGTTCTTGAATTTTCGTTCATCGGGTTTCAGAAACAGGAGATCACAATCAAAGACCCCAAAAAGCTTATTAAAGTAGTCATGATTGAAGATGGCTATATGTTGGATGAAACCGTAGTTATCGGCTATGGAACCCAAACAAAGAGAACGATAACATCTGCCATGACTTCCATCAAATCCGAAGAATTATCTGGATATGTAGGCTCTTCTATCGAACAAACCATCTCAGGTTTAGTCCCCGGAGTTCGTATACAGACTTCCGACGCGACTCCTGGTGGTGATATCAATGTAGAAGTCCGCGGTATCGGTACCGTTACTGCAGGCTCGGAACCTTTATATATTGTCGACGGAATACCGATGGAAGGCGGCCTGTCTGTTGTCAATCCTGATGACGTAGCCAATATTCAGATTCTGAAAGATGCCGCTTCAACTGCCGTATATGGCTCACGTGGTGCCAATGGTGTAATACTTATCACTACCAAGCGCGGTGAAAGTACCAAACCGACAGTAACCATCAATGCTTCAACCACCATAGCACAAATACAACATAAATTCGAATTAATGAATACGGCCCAATTATTGGAATATTATAAGGATAAGAATCTGAATGAAAGATTTCGTTACACGACAAACCAAAATCAGGACTATTTCCCTTTCAACGAGAATCTCAACACTGACTGGCAAGATGCCATCTTCCAGAATGCCATTCAGCAGAAATACAATCTGTCTATCGCGGGAGGAGGTAAAAATATGCGTTACCGAATCTCAGGCGAATATTTCGACCAAGAAGGGATCCTGATATGTACCGGAATGAAGCGATTCGCTTTCCGTTCCAACTTCGACATCGAATTAAATAAGTGGGCAAAAGTAACTGTCAACTTTGCTCCTACATTTATCAATCAGAAAAGAACAAGAGAAGGTGGAGAAGGATCAAACAGCGTAATCCGAACTGCAATCTCCATGTATCCCTTTTTCCCGGTCAAACTTCCTAATGGAGATTATTTCTCTACATTAGAGTACAACTTGGCCCCAACTAACATAGCCGATTCAAGAGACCCCGAAACCGGTGCCTTCCCAACGCTTTCCGATTCGCCATTGGCCGACAATCAAGACAATCCAGTCAGAATCGCTCACGAATACAAAAACGAGACGAGTCAGAATCGTATTATCGGTGGGCTTAACTTCGAATTGAAATTGGCTAAAGGGTTAACGTTTAAACCGTCATTGGCCATTGATTTCATGTCATCCGAGAACTCAATATGGTACCCAGCTTCCATTGGCAAAAACCGTACCGACTCTGAGGCTTCCACCACTATGACTCGCAAACTCATGTGGATTAACGAAAATATACTGACCTATCAGAAAGAATTCGGAGATCATAACATCAGTGCTGTAGGAGGTGTCACTATACAAAGTAACCAACTCAACAAGCTTTACACGTCCGCCTACCATTTTGCAACAGAATCTCTCCCTTCCATCAACGGAGGTGTAGTCAACGGAGGTTCTTATGATAAGACTGAAGATCGTATGCTATCCTATATAGCCCGATTGACCTACGACTACAAAAGAAAATATATGATTCAGGGAGTATTTCGTGCAGATGGTTCAAGTCGTTTTGGAAAGAACAACAAATACGGTTATTTCCCCTCCATTTCCGCAGGATGGGCCATGACGGAAGAGAAATTCATGAAGCCACTCAAGAAAGTACTTAGTGAACTGAAATTACGAGGTAGTTTTGGTCTGTCTGGCAACAATGCTATCGGAGACTACAACTATGAGACCAAAATGTCACAGCAATCGTATATAGTCGATGGTTCTGTCGTAAGTGGTTGGGCTCCGTCAAACATTGCGAATCCGGACTTGAAATGGGAAGTGTCCAAACAGACTAATTTAGGTGTAGACATAGGACTTTTCCACAACCGAATATTCATGCAACTTGATTTGTACAAGTCTATCACTTCCGATATGCTTCTGAATACAATCGTTCCAAGCACTTTAGGAGTTTCACGCATGTTACAAAACGTCGGTTCCGTTGAAAACAAAGGTATCGAGTTCAATATTGTATCCCGCAACCTGACCGGCAAATTCAAATGGACAACTACGTTCAACATCTCCGCCAACCGGAACAAAGTATTGGCACTAGGACTCGATTCTGAAGCCATCACTGATGGAGTGGCAGAATCAAACATCACTAAAGTAGGCTATCCGATAGGTATGTTCTACGGAAATGTATTCGGCGGCATTTATCAGTCAATGGAAGAAATTCAAGCATTGCGGAATGACCCTTATTCAGGACTGGCTTTCGACCCGAACGTTCGGCCGGGAGACTGTAAATGGTACGATCTCAACGGTGACGGACTTTATGATGACAATGACCGTACTATTATAGGAAATCCTTACCCGCGTTTCAATGCCGGTATGGTCAACACATTCTCATACAGAAACTTTTCATTTAGTTTTCAGTTGAACGGACAATACGGAAATCAGATTTACAACTATACATTACGTGAGACACTGCGCGGAAACAACAATAACAATCTTTCCATCAAAGTAGTAGATAGATGGCGTTCGCCCGAATCGCCGGGTAACGGCTTAGCAGACCGTACTTACACCTCCAATGATGTACGTCCAACCACGGAAATGAGTAAATTTACCAACCGATATCTTGAAGACGGTTCTTATCTGTCCATCCGTAACATCCAGCTTTCATACACATTCGACAAGAAAACGCTCCGAAAAACCTTTCTGAATGGATTAGTACTAAGTTTCAATATTGACAACTTGCATACTTTCACTAAATATACCGGTATGAACCCTGAAGCCAACACATTCCGTTCGGCTACCGCACCGGGCATCGACCGTACCGGATATCCTTTATCTAGAAATTTCACCATAGGGCTGAAAGCTACATTATAAATCTAAAGCATGAAAAAGAATATGAAGAATCTGAAGAATATATTTACAGTGGCATTGATCGCCACCTGCATGTCCGGTTGTACCGGTTTTCTAGATATCGAGCCGGAAACCACTTTAACGGGTAAAAATTTCTACAAGTCACCTGATGATATACGTTCGGCATTGTACTCAACTTACTCTTCATTGAGAGATAACGGGCTGTATTCGGCCAGCATCTATCTTTTCGGTGATGTGCGTTCGGATGTTGCATTTCCAAATCAAACTAATTACTATGCCAATACTTTCCGACATGAAATTGAAAAATTTACCATATCTGCCAACAATAGTGGAAACCAAAACTATTGGGCTCATCACTACAAAGGAATCATAAGAGCCAATACAGTCATCGAAAAAGGGAAAGAACTCTTCGGGAATGATGAAACCGTTCAAAAATACATTGCAGAGGCCGAAGTACTACGTGCCCTTTTCTATTTCAACTTAGTTCGCGCTTACGGTGGAGTACCCATCATCATGGATATTCCACAAGAATACACCGATTCCAGAGGTCATCTGCGTGCATCTGCAGAAGAGGTCTATATACGGATTCTCACCGATCTGACTTCTGCCATCGAATCGAACAACCTCTATAGATCGACAAACAGCGGAGAAAAAACTCCGACAGGAAGAGTTGACAAATATGTGGCAGAAGCCTTACTGGGAAAAGTACTCCTATCTATGCCAAACGACATCACGGAAGCCGCTTACCCCGATGTAGAAACATGGAAAGATATATCCATTAATCCGAATATTACCGTATTTTATCCGGAAACAACCACTACGCAATATGAAGCTGCCAAGTATTATCTGGAAGATGTGATAAACAATGGAGGATATGAATTATATCCGAATTTCAGCGAATTGTTCAAATCCACCAACAAACATTCATGCGAGTCCATATGGGAAGTGGAATACAAAACCGGTCAAGTGGAAGGATTGGGAAGTCCGTTCTATACTCTTTTCTCACCTGCTTCTTATGCACCTCGTAATAAAGCCAATTCAAACGGATATATCCCGTCTCCCATTTCAAATCAAGGAAACGGTGCATGCTCACCGACCGGATATTTTATGGATATGGCAAAAAAATGGGATTCTATGTATCCCGATTATCAATATGAAGTACGAAAATTTGATGATATTATCTACACCGATACACGCATTAGCAACGGTAATATCAAATTAGATACGGACGGCATTTCTTATCTCCCGGTTAATGAGAACAAAGATTATCCGCAAGACGTTGCATATCCTTACGACCCTTATACCGGTACCTCTTTCCGGGCTTCTGTAAAAGGCTTTAATGCAGATAACCAGTGGATGTGCGGCAAATACATGAGCTCATCAGAGTATAAAGTAAATGATTCTGATGACAATTGGTATATCCTCCGTTTTGCAGACATACTGCTGTTATTGGCAGAAGCAGAAGCGCATATCAGTGACGGGATCCTGTCACAAAGCGTTTTAAATAAAACAATCAACCTTGTACGGGAAAGAGCCGGCATTGTTCCGTATCTTGCGTCTGGAGACCCTAATAAAGAATGGGTCTTAGATACTCCAGAAAAAGTTTATCAGGCAATCTATGACGAACGAACATTGGAGTTGGCTTTCGAAGGGCACCGCTGGTTTGACCTCGTTCGTTCAGGAAAAGCTGTAGAAGTGATGAACCAACACTTCACCAATTTCTATAATGCCTATACTTCCAACAGTTCTCCTAATGTAAACAACTACTATATGAAGAGTGAAAAATTTGAGATTGATCAATACTGTACCTTATTCCCAATTCCGTCACAGGAAATACGTTCCAATCCCAAACTGACACAGAATTATGGTGCAAGATGACAAATGTTATATAAACGAAAGGAAACATGATTATGAATAAGATTACCACATTACTATCCATATTGTTTATTTCAGGTCTGTTCTGTTCCTGCGAACACCCCGGAATGGAATATATTATACAAGAAAAAGGGTTGAACGTACAAGAATCAACCATTTATGTAGATGGATTCCTTGCTAAAGGTACTCCCGCTTTTGCCGGTGATGAAAATGAACCCGGTGACCGCTTGGGGATTCCGTTCGTCAATGGTTTTGGCCGGAAACTACTCGTCAAGTTTGTTGACCGGTCATCCGAAACCGGATTGAAAATAGAAGACGGAGAAGTACAACTCTCCTTTCAGGGAGACAAACAATATGCTTATTTCCCGATAAGCGGAACCCCAACACAAGACGGATCGGTACCCATCTCATTTGACATTTTTGAAAATGGAGAAAAAATTGGTACTACCATCACTAAAACGATTCCGATTTGGGCTGAGGGCACTCAACGTCCTGCACGCGAATTCATTCCTACCAGTGAAAAACCTTTTGTTCTTCTTGGTGGAGAAATTAACTGGGTAAATCAATCTGCTCCAATAACCGGAGCACAAAACGAACAAATATTTTGGTATGCCCGAATGTCCAGTCCCTCCACAGAAATCAAAACTGCAGGACTTACATACAACTGCGTTGCTAATCTACGTTACAATTCCATTATGATTGCCAATAATGCCATTCGTCCCAGCTTTACCGAAGATAATGGTGTAAAAGCGCTTACCTTATTTACTCCCACCCCAGAAAATATGGAACAATACCCCGAGGCTTTTACATTAAAAGACGGTACTCTAAGTCACGTTTGGGGAGAAAATGATATATTCTTTCATGGAACAAATTCAAAACCAATATCTGTAGGCATGTGGGACGAAAACATACCTGATATACTCTATGGCGGAAACCGCACACGTCCCATGTCATCCGCATCTTGGACTATCAGTGCTTCAACGCCCAAATCTTATATCGAAAAACCAGGTAACTATAAGATATACATCAAGTATACAAATACAGATGCCGGTAATGACATCATACAGTATTTTCCAAAACATCCTGTCACAGGAGAAACAGGATGGGTACCCTTTGAATTTACAATTACAGAAAATCCAGTATCCGGATTTATAGTCAACCCCAACCTTACTACCGATACTCCTGATGTACCGACTTTCAATGAAGATTGGGAACCTACAGAAAGCAATCCCGTAAAAGCAATACGAGGCGAATTGGTACAGAAAAGTAACCAGCAAACGAAAATACTGACCAAAGGGGAGGCACTTGGAGGTAATACTGCTATGCGCATTTGGTTTGCAACATACAAATCAGAAGGGGCTACAGTACCAACAGGTTATAACTTCAAAGCACATGATGATAACAAAAACAATTGGTTCAGAGGATTCTACACACCAGATGTTGTAAAGGTAGCCGGTGACAAGTCCAAAATTGGAGCTGGAACAGCCAACAAGAAGAGTAATGAGATCGTTCATTTCTTTGAAGATTCAAAACTAAATGAAAAGTATTTCATATCGTATGTCGATTTCAATGCGGATGCAGGTACCTTATTGAATAAAGCGGGAACATTCACTTTCATATTCGAGTCACTGCCTAATTCGGGTACGGCATACCCAAAATTTGAAAATGGATTCACTTGCCCTATAAATGTTATAGTACAAGAATAAATAGCAAACGTGAGCTCAATGATTTTTCATATTGTATCATTCTGAAAGTTCATTGAGCTCACGTTGACCGATTGAAAAGAAAATAAAACTCACAAAAGATTTAACAAAGGTGATGAACAAACTAATAACAATCTCATCTGTACTCCTTACAGCAACTGCCGTAAAGGCACAATCGCCCAATGTGATATTCATATTAGCAGACGATTTAGGCTATGGAGATATTTCAGCATTCAATCCGGAATCCAAAATCCACACCCCAAACATTGATAATTTGACACACTCCGGAATTTCCTTTACGGATGCCCATTCATCTTCCGCGCTCTCTACTCCTTCACGCTATTCCATTATCACTGGAAGGTATCCTTGGAGAACAACTATGAAAAGTGGAGTATTGAATGGATTCTCTCCAGCCATGATTACTCCCGACCGCCGTACAATCGCCCAAATGTTTTCTGAGAACGGCTACAACACTGCTTGTATCGGAAAATGGCATCTTGGCTGGGATTGGGCATATCCTCAAAATGCCAAAAACAAACAGGATGTGGATTTCTCACTCCCTATCAAGAATGGTCCTACGGACAGAGGATTCGATTATTTTTACGGCATACCTGCTTCACTCGGAACAGCTCCACACGTTTATGTAGAAAACGATAAAGTGACAGCTCTTCCCAATCACACCATTGGTCCGCAAAAGGGAATCAAACTGATACGTAATGGAGTCGCAGGTGCCGATTTTGAGCCACAAGACTGCCTACCCAATATTATACGTCATGGTATAGACTACATTAATAAACAGCGTGACAGTAAAAAGCCGTTCTTCCTATATCTTCCTATCACAGCACCGCATACTCCCGTATTGCCGGCAAAAAAATATCAAGGTCAGACAATCATAGGAGATTATGGAGATTTCGTAGTTATGATAGACGACATGGTACAGCAAATCGTAGAAACATTGAAGAAAAACAATCAACTAGAGAATACCATCATTATTTTCACTTCAGATAACGGATGCGCTCCATACATAGGTGTAGAAGAAATGGAAAATAAAGGGCATCACCCAAGTTACATCTACAGAGGTTATAAAAACGACATTTATGAAGGTGGGCACCGTATTCCACTCATCGTTTCCTGGCAAGGAAAATATACGAACGAAACCAACAGTTCATTGGTATCACTCACCGACTTCTATGCCACCTTTGCCCAAATGGTGAACTACCAATTGAAAGATGAAGAAGCGGTGGACAGTTATAGTATATGGCCTATACTAAGCAAAAAAGGAAATTCTGCCCGAAAAGATCTTATCTATGAATCGGGAAAAGGTTATCTATCTCTACGTACGCCTCAGCTAAAATTAGTATTCCACGGTGGTTCAGGAGGATGGGGATACCCTAATAAACCTGCTGATCTAGCCAAACTACCCAGCATGCAACTCTTTAACCTTAAAGAAGACCCTTCGGAGAAGAAGAATATCATCAGTAACAAACGCTACAAAAAAGATGTGGATAAAATGACACAGATGATCAAAAAGTATGTGGAAGAAGGACGTTCTACCCCAGGAAAGAGGAGTGCGAATGATACTGGTAATAGCTGGAAGCAAATCGAAATATTCATGCAATAAACAAAACCTAGAAGTTAGAATATAAACATCTAAAACTATCAACAAATGAAAGTCATTAATAGCTTCTTATGGAAATGTCTCGCTATAATTCCCTCCGTTTTGATGGCCCAAACAGCTAACAAACAGCCTAATATTGTGTTGATCTTAGCTGATGATATGGGACGTGAATGTTTAGGATGTTATGGCAGTACCTATCAAACACCAAACCTTGACAAACTTTCAGAAATAGGAGTGAGATTCGACAACTGTTTCTCTCAACCCTTAAGCACACCATCGCGCGTACAACTAATGACAGGTAAATACAATAATAAAAATTACTCCTGCTTTGGGCACTTAAATCAAAAGGAGAAAACTTTTGCCCATTTAGCAAAGGACGCCGGATATACCACTATGATAGCTGGCAAATGGCAATTAGGCAGAAACAGAAATCTGCCTAATCATTTTGGTTTCGATCACTATTGCCTTTGGCAGTTAAGCTATGACAGGATGATAAAAGAAAGATATGCCGCTCCACTAATAGAACAAGATGGAAATATAAAGCTTTACTCAAACAATGAATATGGACCGGATATATTCACTCAATATGTGATTGATTTTATTGAAGAGAACAAAACTAAGCCCTTTTTCATATATTATCCTATGGTATTAGTGCATGATCCATTTTACCCCACTCCTCAAAGTGATGTATGGAAAGATCCCTCCATGCGTGAAGTACGCAATACCGCCAATTTCACAAAGATGGTAGAACATGTGGATAAAAACATAAACATGATATTCAACAAGTTAGAAAATTTAAACTTATTGAACAATACCATTATCATTTTTATTGGAGATAACGGAACAAACCGTAACATAAGAACAACCATGAAAGATGGAACAATAGTAAGGGGTGGGAAGGGGCTAACAATTGATACTGGAGTACGTGTACCTATGATAGTTTATTGGGGAAAAAATAACAATACAAAGCATGAATGTGCAGATATGATAGATTTCACCGATTTTATGCCTACTTTTGCAGAAGCTATGAATATTAAAGTGCCTAAACAATGGGATATAGATGGACAAAGCTTTTTACCTCAAATAAAGGGAGAAAAAGGTAAGTCTCGCGAATGGGTATTCTGTCATTATGATTCAAGATTTAACGCGTCCGCGAGTAAAAATGCAAAACAATTTTTTAGAGACATGCGATATAAGCTCTATTCCGATGGTAATTTTTACGATACAATAAAAGATCCTAAAGAAACGAATCCTATTGCAAAGGGTAAAGGAAATGCCGAAGCTGAAAAATCAAGAAGAAAACTAGAAAGACTCTTTGCAAATATACCAGCTTGGAAAGTAGGAGATCCTGCAATACCCATGTGTATACTACCAGAATTTCCTTTATTACAAACCCCTAAAAACATAAGTCTAGAGCAAATATTACACTCATATTAAAAAAACATGCATAAACTAATCACCCTTTCATCCGCATTACTTGCGACAGCAGCCGTAAGAGCACAATCTCCCAATGTAATATTTATATTGGCGGACGATTTAGGATATGGAGACATCTCAGCGTTCAATCCAGAATCTAAGATTCCTACTCCTAACATTGATAATCTAACTCAAGATGGGATTACTTTTACAGATGCCCACTCCTCTTCCGCCTTGTCAACACCGTCACGATATTCCATTCTCACCGGAAGATACCCTTGGCGAACAAAATTAAAAGAAGGTGTACTCGACGGTTACTCGCCTGCTATGATTACACCCGACCGTCGGACAATCGCCCAAATGTTTTCTGAAAATGGCTACAATACCGCCTGTATTGGAAAATGGCATTTAGGCTGGGATTGGGGATATCCTCAAAATGCGAAAAATAAGAAAGATGTAGACTTTTCATTACCTATAAAAAATGGTCCCACAGACCGAGGATTCGACTATTTTTATGGTATACCTTCTTCTCTTGACATAGCTCCTTATGTTTATGTAGAAAACAATAAAGTAACTGCTCTTCCCGACCATATCATTGAACCGCAGAAGGGACTCGGTTTAATGCACGGAGGAGTGGCAGGAGCCGGCTTTGATCCACAGGATTGTCTACCAAACATAATACGTCATAGTATAGACTATATTGACAAACAGCGTAACAGTAAAAAACCATTCTTCCTATATTTGCCTATTACAGCACCACACACACCAGTGTTGCCGTCAGACAAATATAAAGGTAAAACAACAATAGGAGCCTACGGAGATTTTGTAGTCATGATAGATGATATGGTACAACAAATCGTGGAAACATTGAAGAAAAATAACCAATTGGATAATACTATCATTATTTTTACTTCTGATAATGGCTGTGCTCCTTATATCGGCGTAAAAGAAATGGAAAAGCAAGGTCATTTTCCCAGTTATATTTACAGAGGATATAAAACAGATATTTACGAAGGAGGACACAGAATTCCTCTAATAGTATCTTGGAAAGGGAAGTTCTCGAATAAAATAAGTAATTCCCTTGTTTCTCTTACCGATTTCTATGCGACCTTTGCACAAATGGTCAATCATAAACTAAAAACTGAAGAGGCTGTAGATAGTTACAGTATGTGGCCTATATTAAGTAAAGAAGGGACTTCTACCCGAAAGGACCTTATTTATGAATCAGGGAAAGGATATTTGTCTCTACGCACACCACAACTTAAACTAGTTTTTAATGGAGGTTCAGGCGGATGGGGATACCCCAATAAGCCTGCTGATTTGGCCCAACTACCTCCAATGCAGCTATTTGATCTTGAAAAAGACCCATCAGAGAAAGAAAATATTATCCATGATAAACGCTATAAACAGGAAGTAAAAGAAATGACACGACTCATCAGAAAGTATGTAAAGGAAGGACGTTCCACACCAGGAACAGAAGTAGCGAATGATACTGAAGACAAGTGGAAGCAAGTAAATATTTTTATGCAATAATCATTTATAAAATAATAAAATCATGCATTACTTATTAGTGAATATTATTTGTGCATTAACTTTATCGAATGCCAGTCCCGACGTAGAAAGAGCACAGCAGACCCTAGATGCTCTTTACCAAAACTATGCAGCACCCAACACGTGTCTGTTACGTGAGAACTATCCTTTTAACCAAGACAATAAGGCAACTTATCTGGCATCAGAAGAACAAGCAAAAAGACGCAATGAATATTCCTACCTTTGGCCGTATTCGGGCACATTCTCTGCAGTAAATGCATTACTGGAGAGCACTGGAAATAAGAAGTATAAAAAACTTCTGGAAAACAAAGTACTACCAGGATTGGAAGAATACTTCGACACACGAAGAGAACCATTCGCTTACTCATCTTATATCAGCAGTCAACCTCTCTCCGATCGTTTTTATGATGACAACGTCTGGTTAGGTATCGATTTTACCGATTCTTATCGTATGACAGGAAAACAAGCTTATCTGGAGAAAGCTAAACTAATATGGAAGTTTATCCTTAGTGGTAAAGATGACGTACTTGGCGGAGGAATCTACTGGTGCGAACAAAAGAAGGAATCTAAAAATACTTGTTCTAATGCGCCGGGAGCCGTATTCGCTCTCAAGCTATTTCAGGCTACTCAAGATGACGCCTATTTAAAACAAGGAAAAGACTTATACGAGTGGACTAAAAAGAACCTGGAAGATCCAAAGGATCATCTATACTTTGACAACATCGCACTCAATAAGAAAATCGGTCGTGCCAAATTTGCCTACAACAGCGGGCAAATGATGCAAGCAGCTGCCCTACTCTACCAAATTACAAAACAGAGAAATTATCTGGAAGATGCTCAAAATATAGCAGAAGCATGTCATAAACACTTTTTCACTCATTTTACCTCTCCAAACGGGCAAACATTTCAATTACTGAAAAAAGGAAATATCTGGTTCACAGCAGTTATGCTTAGAGGCTTTATTGAACTTTATCAAATAGACCATAACAAGGCTTATCTAACCGATTTCCAGAGAAGTCTTGATTACGCATGGCATCATGCCAGAGATGAACGGGGACTGTTCCAGACAGATTGGAGTGGCACGGATAAAAACGAGAAAAAATGGCTCTTGACACAAGCTGCTTTCATAGAAATGTATGGAAGACTAGGCGGAATCGATTTGCAATAATCACTTTTAATAACCCTCTTAAAACAATAGAGATATGAAGAAAAGAAACATCGGAATATGCATTATCACAACTACCCTGTTAATGGGAGGCCATGCTAAAGCTACAGAACTTACCCTAGCTAAGGATCATACCAATGTGGTTAATCAAGCAGCTGAAATTGCCGCTTATAAAAGTAATCGTCCACCCGTAAACAAGCGTCTTTTTACATCAAAAGCCGTGGAAGCAGAAATCATCAGGGTGAAAAAATTACTTACTAATCAAAAATTGGCATGGATGTTCGAGAATTGTTTTCCAAATACCCTCGAAACGACAGTCCATTATCGCACAACAAATGGCAAACCTGATACTTTTGTTTATACAGGTGATATTCATGCCATGTGGCTACGTGACTCCGGAGCACAGGTTTGGCCTTATATACAACTGGCCAGTAAAGATCCGGAATTGAAGAAAATGCTCGAAGGAGTGATCCGCAGACAATTTAAATGTATTAATATTGATCCGTACGCCAATGCTTTCAATGACGGAGCTGTAGGAGGAGAATGGATGTCCGACCTGACCGACATGAAACCTGAATTACATGAAAGAAAATGGGAAATAGATTCTCTATGTTACCCACTACGTCTGGCCTACCAATATTGGAAAGAGACCGGTGATGCCAGTATTTTTGATAGTGAATGGATACAAGCCATCACCAACATCCTGTCTACTTTTAAGGAGCAACAACGTAAGGAGGGAGTAGGACCTTATAAATTTCAACGCAAAACGGAACGTGCACTCGATACATTAAACAACAACGGTTTAGGTGCTCCTGTGAATCCTGTCGGACTAATTGTTTCAGCCTTCCGTCCATCTGACGATGCTACAACCTTGCAATTTCTCGTGCCGTCTAACTTCTTTGCTGTTTCTTCGTTAAAGAAAGCTGCTGAAATTCTGAATACTGTAAATCAAAATGCAGAAATGGCAAAACAATGTACAGATCTGGCAAAAGAAGTAGAGACTGCACTAAAAAAATATGCAACTTACAATCACCCTAAATATGGTACAATTTATGCTTTTGAGGTAGATGGTTTCGGAAATCATTTTTTAATGGATGATGCTAATGTACCAAGTTTATTGGCAATGCCTTATCTTGGCGATGTAGATATTAACGATCCTATCTATCAGAATACACGCCGTTTTGTATGGAGCAAGGATAATCCTTATTTCTTCAAAGGAAAAGCAGGAGAAGGAATTGGTGGTCCTCACATCGGCTATGACATGGTATGGCCTATGAGTATCATGATGAAAGCATTTACCAGTCAGGACGACCAGGAGATCAAGGAGTGTGTAAAAATGCTAATCAACACAGACGCAGGGACAGGCTTTATGCATGAATCTTTTCACAAAGATGATCCCAATAACTTCACCCGTGCTTGGTTTGCATGGCAAAATACCTTGTTCGGCGAACTAATTTTAAAGTTAATAAATGAAGGAAAAACTGATTTATTGAACAGCATCCAATAGAGCTGATTTATACAATTTTTCATTCAGGGCACTCTTCCATCAGAAGATGTGCCTTTTTTAACACGTAAATTACTATTAACTTTGGCTAATTATCGCAAAGGAATTACCACATCTTCGGGTAATTCTTATCTTTGCAGTATACGATTCAAGGCAAAGAAACTATGTATAAAAACCTGTTAAGCTGGCTTACTGTTTTATTAGTGCTCCCATCATGTTCCGGCACATCACCTGCTATATCTGTGGTATGTGAAGAAAACAACGTAGGAAACTGTATTATCAAATGGGAAACAGCACCAATATTAAAAGGGCAGGTAAAAGTATACACTTCCACTTCTCCTGAAACTATTCCGGAAAATTCTCCCATTGCAATAGCCAACATTTCCAGTGGTAAAATGACCATCGTAACCAATGATCCGTCGCAACGCTATTACTACTTGATGGTATTTAATAACAAATACCGAATCAAAGTGGCTACCCGCAACATTAATATCCCCGGCATACAGAATTTCCGTGATTTAGGAGGATATGAATCTGCCGGTACTGGCAAATCTCTTCGCTGGGGAATGATATACCGTTCCGCACAAATAGACAGCATTCCTCCCTGCTCACGCCAGGAACTTAAGAATATGGGGATACGGACAATCATAGACTTACGTTCTGAAAATGAACGCCACAACTACCCGCAATTGCATGATGATGAATTTAATATCATACATATCCCTATTCTCACAGGGAACATGGAAGAAATTCTGCAAGGAATTCAGGAAGAGAAGATAAAAAGTGACACTATTTATCGTTTGGTAGAACAAATGAATCGGGAATTAGTTATAAACTACCAAAAGGAATTCAAAAAGCTGTTCACCGTCCTTCTCGACCGTACTCATTATCCGGTTGTGATTCATTGTACATCCGGGAAAGGGCGTACAGGGGTCGTTTCCGCCTTATTGCTTGCCGCTCTTGGAGTCAACGAAGACGTCATTATGGAAGACTATCGTTTGAGCAATGACTATTTTAATATTCCCAAAGCTTCTCAATATGCATATAAGTTATCGGTCAATTCGCAAGAAGCCATTACAACCATCTACTCTGCAAAAGAAGATTTCCTGAACGCTGCCAAAGAACAGATTGAGGCTGAATACGGGAGCGTACAGACCTATCTGAAAAAGGGAATCGGACTTTCTGCAGAAGAAATTGAACAGTTACGCAGCATCTTACTAACTGATAATTAATAGTTGATAAGTGATAAAATAGGGTGGCGTCTATAATAATTATCTACTATCAATCATTCATTATCAACTAAATTAACTATCTTTGCAGCCGAAATAAAAGATATACAGAGATTTAATGAAGACATTTGAAGAGCTTGGCGTTTCTCCGGAGATACGTAGAGCAATTGAAGAAATGGGATACGAGAATCCCATGCCGGTACAAGAAGAAGTGATTCCGTACCTTTTAGGAGAAAATAATGATGTAGTAGCTCTTGCACAGACAGGAACAGGTAAAACAGCCGCATTCGGTTTGCCCTTGCTCCAACAAGTTGACGTAAAAAACAGAATTCCACAATCGCTTATCCTCTGCCCTACCCGCGAGCTCTGTCTCCAGATAGCAGGAGATCTGAACGACTATTCCAAATACATTGATGGACTAAAAGTATTACCTGTATATGGTGGTTCTTCCATTGACAGCCAGATACGCAGCCTCAAACGGGGAGTACACATCATTGTAGCTACACCCGGACGCCTGTTGGACCTGATGGAACGCAAAACCGTTTCCTTGTCTACCATCCACAATGTAGTAATGGATGAAGCGGACGAAATGCTTAATATGGGGTTCACAGAAAGCATCAACGCCATTCTGGCTGATGTACCGCAGGAACGCAACACCCTATTGTTTTCCGCAACAATGAGTCCGGAAATCGCACGCATTTCCAAAAATTACCTGCGCAATGCGAAAGAAATCACTATTGGCCGTAAGAATGAAAGTACCAACAACGTTAAACACGTTGTTTATACCGTACAGGCTAAAGACAAATACGAAGCTTTAAAGCGTATCGTTGATTACTACCCACAAATATACGGTATCATTTTCTGCCGTACCCGTAAAGAGACTCAGGAAATTGCAGACAAATTAATGCAAGAAGGCTACAATGCCGATTCTTTGCATGGTGAGCTTTCTCAAGCACAACGGGATGCTGTTATGCAGAAATTCCGCATCCGCAACTTGCAACTGCTCGTGGCAACTGACGTGGCTGCCCGCGGACTTGATGTAGACGATCTGACGCATGTTATCAATTACGGATTACCAGACGATACAGAGAGTTATACACATCGCAGCGGACGTACAGGACGTGCTGGAAAAACAGGAACTTCCATTGCCATCATCAACCTCCGTGAAAAAGGAAAGATGAGAGAAATCGAACGGATTATCAGCAAAAAGTTCATTGTCGGAGAAATGCCAACCGCAGCAGGTATCTGTCAGAAGCAACTGATTAAGGTTATTGATGATCTCGAAAAAGTAAAAGTAAACGAGGAAGAGATTGCTGACTTTATGCCGGAAATCTATCGTAAACTGGAATGGTTGAGCAAAGAGGACCTGATTAAACGAATGGTTTCTCACGAATTCAACCGTTTCGCCGAGTATTATCGCAACCGTGCAGAAATAGAAGTACCGACTGACATCAGAGGAGAACGTACCGGACGGGGTGACCGCAAAGAAGGTGGTTTCGAAAAAAGAAGCCGCCAAGCTGCACCGGGCTTTAACCGCCTGTTTATCAATTTGGGTAAAACAGACAGTTTCTTCCCTAGCGATCTTATCGGACTACTAAATAGTAACACAAGAGGACGTATCGAGTTGGGACGTATTGACCTAATGCAGAACTATTCTTTCTTTGAAGTGCCGGAAAAGGAAGCGACAAATGTAATCAAGGCGCTGAATAGGGCTAAATGGAACGGACGCAAGGTAGTTGTTGAGATTGCCGGTGCCGGTGAAGAAAACGGAAAAGGACGTGAAAACGGTTCAAATGAGCGCAAGGGAGGTAAACGATTCGGCGGCAAAAGCGACGAACGTGCACCGCGCTATGAAAATAAGGATAGAAAACCGAAAGATGCTTCTGCAAAAGACTCAAAGTCAACAAAAAAAGATAAGCCTAGTCGTGCTGAGCGAGGATACTCTGATGCTCGCGGTCCGAAAAAGAAAGATGACTGGCAAGAGTTTTTTAAAGATAAAGAACCTGACTTCAGCGAAGAAGGATGGGCACGTAGAAAACCTAAGAAGAAATAAATATGAAGCAAGCATAATCCGTAGATTTGTACATTATTAGTCAGAGGTCTTTATGTTACAACTAATTACCATCTTGACATTCTAATGAGAAGGAACAACATTATCCCTATTCTATCTTATTGAAAAAAGACAACTGTTCATACAGAATCTACTTTTGTGTTTCTAATAAACTTTCTTATCGTTTTTAATAAACGGTATTCCTATTTATTAAAAACGATAAGAAGTATATCTACTGCAAACAACTCAATTTTATACAACAAAAAAGGTTGCAAACTCATCAAAAGTCTGCAACCTTTAGTATATAATAAATTTCCTCTTCTTCTAAAGAGAGGTAAATCGTCGGCAACTCTGTTCTAATA
>SKEW01001101.1_pt1 | contig 17903 bp, 13 predicted proteins | sample 4841441 | NCBI WGS metagenome assembly SKEW01 (sample SAMN11008799, study PRJNA524170) | human gut metagenome | isolation source: fecal sample from pouch patient p41 | place: Israel: Tel-Aviv | reverse complement strand
ATGTCACCGACTTCACTGGCCGGTCCCCTCCCAGAACAATTTCAACTGGAAGTTGAAAGCTTGCTCTCATTGCAAAACTCTGCATGGATGCCATATAAGCATCCTCTTTCCTCATTCTTCTATTTTTAATTCTTTCACAAAATTTTAACTCAACTGTTTTCGATTTGTACAACAGTAATCACTTTACATCAATAAATCGGGAGATATTTCCGTATGCAGAGACAGCTTTTAATTTCAAAGAAGTCGTGGTAATCTGAATATGATATTGCTCCTCCAAAACCTGATACAGGAAATTTTGTTCAAAATCATATGTTTCAATCTCTCTGAATAATTGATAAGGCAACACTGTGCTCGTCAGACATAATGGAGATCCGTCCGCAAAAGGAAAAGTAAGCACTTATTTTTTTGCAACGATCAATGTCGCTATTTACGCTTATCTAACATTTAATAATCACTTATATGGGGAATTCATGTTAAATGCCTTTTACTACATTCCGATGAACTTTATCGGTTTCTATCTTTGGTCGAGACATAAAGATGAAAAAAACGGTGAAGTAGAGGGAAAAGCTCTGACGCCCAAACAAATCGTAATTCTTTTGGCTGCCACAGCCGTGATTGTTATCAAAGGATTTGAACGATGGGCAAAACTCAATAATCTGAAAGAAGCTGCTCGTACCTTCAACTATCTTTTCGAAAATAACCTGCTGAATTATGAAGATTTCCAACAGCATGTTTCTGATGTTAATACTTCTGTTAAAGCGGCTGAACAGAGAATAACTCAAATCAACAATGAACTAAACACGCAGAAAGTCGTTCAAAAACATTGTGATTCTTACCGGCTCTGCCGTAAAGTGATTGAAGATTGCAAATCTGCTAAAAATCCAAACGCATACCGGACCAAACATCAATCAGAATAGCAACTCCACGATTCACTAAAAAAAGAGCTTCAGGATCTCGGTGTTACCAAAATCCCAAGCTCTAATAAAATTCAAAAGCGGATCGAACATCTTGAATCTGAACAGGCTGCTACTGTCCGGGAAAAAAGGAATTGCAGAAAAAGCAAAAGACACTGGATATCATCCGACAAAATTTCACTGCACTGCTCGATGCTCCTCAAATATCAAACAACGATATCTCTCGTACCGTTGCATCCGCTCTTCAACATTAGTGTTTGCAACGTTTTAAGACGTATAATACAAGAAAACTGATTCCATCGCAATGGATCAGTTTTCTTTAATAATGGCTACTTCATTTTTCTCTTTTTATAGAATCCTACAATCAAACCAAGACTAACAATCGCTATTAAAAACCATGCACCTATATTTGTTGTATCTCCGGTTTTTACCGTATTTATTATTTTCTGAATAGGATTTGGCTTATCCGGTTTTGAAGGTGTCGGATCCTTTGGCTTATCTGGATTGTTCGGTGGTATTTCTGATGAAACCCATTCAGCTTTTGGTTCTATCGTTACGTTATATTCTACATTCCCATTGATTTCAGATGGAATATTAACAAGGAATGGAGCTGATTCAAATTTATCTGTACCACTTTCTACATTTCCAATCTGTGCAAGCAGGTAAATTCCTTCATTCAGTTCACCAAAACTCGTGCGTCCCGAAGTATCTGTTTCTTGCATTAAGCCGGAAATATTATTTTCCTTCGCAAATGCAAACAATTGTTTTGCTTGTTTTTCTCTTGCTTCTGCACTGGTATCTTGTAACGATATACCCGAATCTTTAAAACCATCTTCCCAGATCGGCTCAGCATTTTTTATATATTGAATTGGAAATATCGAGAACTTTGCGCCGGAAAGAGTCACTTCTTTATCCGAACTATTTCTCCCCTTGTAAATAATTTGAATGCTTCCTGTTCTGCTTCCTGCTTCTGCATGGATTGTTGAAAAATCTATAAAACTACCGACAAGAAAAAGCATAACGAATAAAATAATGTGAATACTTCTTATCTTCTTTCTCACCTTACTTTCCTCCTTTTTCTATCTCGTATACTATAAATCACAGCTATCATCAGCCCTATGAAAATTACTATAATTGTTACAATCAACACTTTAGCAGTAAAAGATAACTCCGGTTTTATATTTGTATCCGGCTCTTGCTTCGTTGCCTCTTCATAAGGTATTCTCTCTCCACGTACTAAAAGTCTGTGTGTATTAATTGCAAATGGTGTACAAGTAACAAGTGTAGCATAATCCTTGCCTGATTCAATAGATAACCCATCTGTCTCTTCCGGTAAAACCGTTAATATCTGATCAATCTGATATGCCAGGGTTTCATCTAAAACTTTAATGTAAAAAATATCCCCTACTTCCAGTTTATCCATATTGGTAAATAGTGTTTTTGTAGGAAGACCTCTATGTCCTGTCAGAACTGTATGTGTACTTTCTCCACCTACAGGAAGAGATGTACCCCAGAAATGTCCGACACCAGCCTGTAGCACAGCTTCACTTGTTCCATGATAGATTGGAAGTTCTATATTAATCTTAGGAATACGAATGTATCCCATCATTCCAGAACCATCTACATTCAACAGTCCCTCATAGCGAGCATCTATTTCCACATCTTCTTGCGAAAATGGATCAATCAAATCAATATTTCCCAGCATTTCCTTATTATATGCCCTCGCCTCTTCCAACATCTGCTCTTTTTCTGCCTTACTTAACTTTACGCTTTCCTCATCATAATAGGATACAACTTTGGAACCATTCTTTTCGTTCAGATAACTACTAAACGTTGGATATAACAATACGGAGAATGCAACCAAAAGTACGATCAGACGAATAATATCTTTTATTGTTATCTTCTTTTTTTTCTTCTTACCCTTCATTTCATTCTCCCTGTTGTTATACTTGGAATTGCGGTTACCTTCCGTGGAAGATAACCGCCCATTCCTTAAATATTATCTTGTATCTCTAGTAAAATTATTATGCTTCTTTTCTCTTATCACGGATGAAGCTTACTGCTACACCGAATACAAGAAGAGCTGCGATTACAGCAAATACAATTGCTCCACGTCCACCAGTGGATGGAAGGAGGGAACCTGTGCTGTTTTCTACATCGATGATTTTATCTTCTTCTGCTGTATCGTTTTTCTTAACAGTCCAATTTGTATCGCCATCTTTTGTAATTGTAACTTTGATTGGATCTGTCAACTTGTTGAATCCTTCTGGAGCCTGTGTCTCTACTAACCAGTAATCGCCCGCTGCAAGACCGTTAAGGTGGAGGTTATATCCCTTTCCTACCTCTGTTGCTACTGATTCAAATACAGTATTTTTCGAATCAGCGTCTACGACATAACTTCCGTTACTTCCTGTTACTGCAATAGCATTTTCACCGTTTTTAGCATCTGTTGCAGATCTATATAAACTAAATTTTGCGCCTGCTAACAGTCCCTTCGTTTTCTTGTTAATCTTTTTGATATCTAATGGATATGTGTTTGTTTTTGCTTCACTTGGTGTTGTAGTTGTTGTATCGCTTGGATTGTTTCCGTACTCTAATGAAGCATTGTTGTTATTTGTTACTTCTGCACCTTTGTTTACTTTTGCATAATATGTAACTGTGAATGTTTTTCCTTTATTTGTCTGGTTCGCTTTTACCCATGCCGAAAGGTCAAGACTCATTTTTTTGCTGTTATCTGTGGCAATTGCTGCTTCTGTTGGTGCTGCACTAGCATCTGTTCCATCTGTAAATGCTACTGTAACAGCTACTTTATTACCTGTACAAGCTGTTCCACTTACATCATTTACAAAATCAAGACCTTTGGATAATTCATCGTGGATTTTATATACATATCCAGCATATCCTGTTGTATCTGGGATTGCGCCTTTTACTGTATATGTTACTACCTGACCAATTTCAGCTGTTTCTTTATTTGCTGTTTTAGTAATGCTTGGTGCTTCTGTTTTTAAGTTTACAGTATTTGTTGTTGCATCTACTGTAACTAAAGAAGACTGAATTGCTTTTCCACCTGTTACATATACAAGATAGTAACCAGCATCTAATTCCGTAAATTCATAAGATGTTTTGCTCTCTGCGATTTTACCAGAAGTTTTTGTTACTCCTAAATTATCTGTTAAAGCTTTTGCTGTAAAATCATTTGCAAACTGCTGAATAGTAGCTGTTTTATCTGCAACTGCCTTTGCAAACTCTTCATCTTTAGAAGGTTCAGGGATGCTTAATACATTTGCCAACGCAGCTTTATACTGTGTATTCACTGTATATGCATAGTTCTTTGATTCTGTTGTACCAGACTCTGTCACATCAAATAATTTGTACAGATTGATTGTCTGACCTTTCAGATCCTGTCCACCTTTTGCAGTCACAGTAAGTGAACATGTTGTTCCTGCGGCAAATGCTGTGACAGACATAGCCATCATCATAATCGCTGCCAGCATTAATGCCAGGATTTTTTTCATTTTCTTCATAACTATTGTCTCCTTTTCTTGAGAATTTTTTTTATAGTTTTTCTGCTTTTTTATTTTCCTTGCATTTTTTATATCTCATTACGAAATATACCAGGAAAAGCAGAACAGCTATCAGGTAAATCAAATAGCTTCCGTATCCTCCGGTATCCGGAAGACCTGGGAAATGTCTATTAGTTATTGTGAAGGTAAATCCATCTTGCGATTTATCTATCGTTGTTGTATAACCATCCACTTTTGCTTCTGTGATGGAATACGTGTAATAATAAATATCATCTCCATCTGTCCTATATGCCGGGAGTTCTTTTATCACCTCCTGCCATTTAGATTTATCGATGGTACCTTTTATAGTGTAACTCTCGTAACCTGAAACTGTTTCTGTCGTTTTCTTTCCGGCTTTATCTGTCCAGGTACGTGATATTGTTACCGTGATACTATCTGGTCGTTTTTGATCAAAATTATTGAAATCCTTCCAGATTTTATTGATTGTCAGCTTGATGTGCTCATCACATGGATCCTGTGACTCGGACGGTTCCGGAGTATCACTTTCTCCTGTGTTCAATGTTGTTTTGGTATCTTCCATCAATACTGCTTTTGCTGGTGATTCATATGCTTTAAGCTCTGCTGTCATAGATGAAGTATCATCTGTCAGCTTTGCATTTTGCAATGTATCATAGCTTTTTACCGAATTCATATGCCCCAGTGTGTAAATATCCCATCCACTGGAAGCGTCTTTTTCATAGCTGAGATTCAACTTTTCTGAATTCTTTTTGATCTGATTCAGTGCCACATCCAGCTTTCTGTAAATACGGTAATTATTATTCTCACCTTCCACCTTCTCCTGTGTGTTAGCTTCATATACAGAATCCAACTTGCTTTTTCCACTAAATGGTCCAACAAGATCTTTTGTTCCACGAACCACATCACAGTAATACATGTTGTTGTTCTTCAAAAGTCCTTCATCATTGAATCCAACAAAGCCACCACTTCGTCCGTCTTTATCATTACCGTCATTGTCATTTCCGGCTCCACCGGCATAGACATCATATCCATAACTGACACCGTAGACATTACTATCTGTAATTCTTGTTCGATTCGCCTTGATCAGACTCACACTGATATTGGATTTGGTATCATTATCATTCAAAAGTCCATTTTCGTCGCATGGAAGTTTGATGGATGAATCTCCGATCGTAATAATTGCAAGGTCTGTCTGTTGACCGTTATCCGTTGACTTCTTCGAAAGTCCTACAGAGATATCCAATCCAAGCAGATTTACATGAAGCAGTTTGCCATCATACAGTGCATCCACTTTAATAATCCCAAGATTAATCTTCAGAAGATTGGAATCCTGGATTTTATCCAGATATAGTGCTTTTACAAGTTGATTAACAACCGAGAATATTATATTCACTGCTCCTGAATCCAGCTTCAAATCTGCAAGATACGCGAAACTTGTTCGTCCGGCAAAGCCGCCGGCTGTTCCACCTGACGCTACCTGTTTCAGTCCAATTTTCTGGTTCGTTTTGTCACCTGCTGTACAATTCGACATTCTTGCAAGATTTGCATATCCGATAAATCCTCCGGCAATCTGTTCATCTCCATTTGCACTCTGCACGGTGTAACCGTCATCAGTTCCTGTAACTGCACAGTCATCAATGTGAGAACCAAAAATGTCCATAACTCCAAGAGCTCCACCAAGTAACTGTCCTGTATTGTCTCCAATAACGTCTATCTTGTCTGCCTTAACTACTCCGCTCTTTCCAGAATAGCCGACAAATCCTCCGACACTGTTTAAACCTCTTACATTACTTAAGCTCGTTACTTTGCTGTTTTTTACAGAACCATTTAACAGAGAGCCGCCAAAACCTCCGGCTGTTCCGCTATAGGTAACCTGATTGTTCTGTCCGGATTTTATCGCTGTGTTTGCACTGACACTTAAGCCAGCATCTTTACTTCCGTTTACAGTTCCGTAATATACATAACTTCTAAATGCATCCAGCACATCGGTTCTTCCAAGCTTTAACAATTTATCAAGGAGCGAGGTTTCATTTTCTGCACTGATATTGGCAACTCCGGCTACGTCCGCAACTCCGAAGCATCCTCCGGCATATTCTCCTGCGACTACGGAACGGATATTCTGTACGGAAACTCCTGCCGCTTCAGTATCCTTCTCACCAAGTACCGTTCCTTCCAGATTTCCGGCAAATCCTCCGGCTGCTTTTGCATAAGAAGTATTATTACTTCCACTTGCGTAAGCACCATTTACGATGATTCCCCAGTCGTCCCATGATTCCACATCTGCATAACGGATCGTTGCGACTGTAGCATTTAATACTTTTATCAAATCTGCCGGTGTACTTAACAGTTTATTCAGAAGCTGACTGAGCAATCCTTCTCCTGCAGTAGGATTAAGTGTTGCTACACTTCCTGGTCTGGAACTTCCGACAAACCCACCGACATAGCTTCTTCCGTCAACTCGTCTCAGCTTTGTGACCTTGCAGCGTGCATCATTTTCGCCCCAGATCTGCCCACCGATCAGTTTTCCTACATAACCTCCGGCATAACCACAGGTATCTTTGTCATCTACACCTTCTGACTGAACAATCAGTCCACTCTGATAACCCTCTACTGAAGATTTCTTGATTACTGGCACAAAGACATTAAGTACCTGCAGCATTTGTCCTAATTGCAGATTAAGACCAAGGATATCAACTACTCCAAGCTTTGCTGCTCCGCCGTTTATCATTTCTCCTGCAAAACCGCCGGCGCATCGAAGCCCTTTAATTGTCTTCGCCTGATAAGCCTGTCCATTTGTAATAGTCCCGGTCTGCATCGATCCGACATATCCACCGGCTGCTCCACCATTTGCCAGTTTTATTTCATCTCGATAATTTGCTCTTCCAGCTACGACATTGTATCCGTAAGCATACTTTCCTATGATTGCATCCAGTTCAGCCTGATTAGTTACTGTTCCATGCTCAGCAAGATCACTTCCATAACCACCTTTTTTACCGACAAATTTCACCCATTTGTTCCAGGTTTCGTAATCCATCAAGGCAAGTGGTCCGTAAACTGCCGTATTTTCTTCTGTCGGATAGACAACGCTGAGTGCTCCCAGGATATTATCTACTTTTACCAGTCCCCACAACAAGGACAGGTTTCCGGTACTTGCCGTATCGGCTGACTCCATAAGTCCTGTGAAGCCACCTGCGATTTCTTCTCCATATACCGAACGGATTCTTACTGCTTTACAAGTACTTGTTGGTTCGGTATAAGCTTTACCTTTCCAATTCTTTGTATTGTTTCCCCAGATATGACCGCCTTCATTATGCCCTGCATAACCTCCGGCCATACCTCGTTGTACCTGTGTTGTGGAAGCCGCATCTGCACGAACTGCACCACCGCAAGGAACACAAGTCGTAGAGCTGTTTCTGATCGTCGGTACAAAGTCCTCCGCTAATGATGCCAATGTATCTGACACATCAACAAGACCACCTAAGATACCAGTATCGCCAAGTACATTTGCCACATTTCCGGGTTCAAGATCTCCCACGTAACCACCGGCTGTAATCTGTCCAATGATATAGGAGAAGTTATTTGCATTAGAGTCCTGAATATGTCCACCGGATATCTTTCCGGCAAAACCTCCTGCATCTCCAAGAACGTCATTTGCTGAGGCATCGGATGCTGTATTTTTCCAGGTCGCTTTTACTGCAAAACCTCCAACATTTCCTGTAACATCAGAATGTTCTATTGTAGAAACAACGACATTCAATGCATCCAGCACATTATTGATTCCTATCGATTTACCAAGTACACTCAAGCCTTTTCCAACAGAAGCTGCAGAGCCAATATTCATATACCCAATATATCCACCGGCATATCTGGCACCTGTCACTGCATATTCACTGTCTTTTTCATTGAAATATGTCGGTGCATCCTGGGTTTCCAGATTCGTCGGTGCTTTCACAGTTGTGTGCTTCAGGTTCGTAACATCACAGTAGCTTACCTGAACACCGCTTCCGTAACCGATAAATCCTCCGGCACTTCCGGAATTGCTGTCGTCTGTTTTCGTTTTGTTGGCAGTAACCGTAAATCCGTTGTCTGACTTAACTCCGGCATACTGCACATATGGAATGTAGGCATTGATCAGATTAAGCAGATCTCCAACATTTATATTCAGACCTGTGATTCCGCCCAGAATGCTGATTCCACCTCCAGCATCTGCCAATGCTCCGGAGTAAACATTTCCGCCAAAGCCTCCGGCATAAGACTGTCCGTTTACATGATCCAGATTATATACAGAATAATAGTTACCTTCTCCTGTGCCCTGGTTGTTAACCGTTCCACTCTGGAAGTTTCCGGCAAAACCACCGGCTGTATCTGCAGCAACTCCGCCTTTATCAACATAAGTAACCGTGCACTCTGTATAAGAAGGAAGCAAGTACGTGACAGCACCTAACAACTTATTTGCATTTAACAAAGCCTTAACATCCGCTTCACCAGCTACATCTGCAAGCCCTCCGGTCTGTGAAGAACCTACAAATCCTCCTGCAAAACCATCTGTATCATTTGCTGTTACTTCTTTTAAATTTTTCACATCGGACTTAATGATCTCACAGCTGTTACTCTTCCCGATGAAACCACCGGCTGTATAATCCACTACTTCGCCGTTGGAATTTGTACCTGTTGCTTGTACAGTCATGCCTCCTGCGATGCCATTTACATGAGCTTCGTTGATTTTGACTCTGACACCTTCTGCCACAGAAAGCAGATTTTCAACTTTCAGCAAGTTGTTCAGTCCTAACAGATTCAAAGTCAGTCCGTTTCCACCTGCCAGATCTCCCGGACCTGCACAACCGATAAAACCACCGACTCTGTTTTTTGCTGTAACAGATTTTACCAGATCCAATGTTACAGTATCCACATCTCCACCAACAGCCTCGCCAAGCGCTCCGCCGGCATAATTTCCTTTTGCTTCTACTGTATATCCATCATTTACTCCCGTCACCGTTACATGATGCACAGTAAATCCAAGAAAGTTTCCGATTCCAAGCGTATTATTTAAAAGTCCTGTGACATTTGCTGTTGTTACACTTCCTGCAATACCTCCGGCACGATTTTCACCTGCCGTAACTGTTTTTAATCCTGTGAGCACATTATCTCTTTGGGCTACACTGCTCGCATCCCCTCCGCCATGTTTCCAGTACGGAAGTTTATTTAAATATTCGGGACTGGATTCTGCAATATAGACGCCATCACCGCCACCCAGAATACCACCGGAATAACTCTTACCAGCCTCAACCGAAACTGATGAACAATCCATGTTACATCCCAGGATTGCTGATGGTGCAATTCCTACAAGTGACAAGAGCATACCTGCTTTTTCTGGATTACTGGACAAAAGGCCCGTCAACAAGTCTTTTACCGTTGTTAAAAGGCTTACATCCTTGACTTCTTTATTTCCAAGGTTTGTAATCCATCCAACTGTTGAAATACCACTCACACCACCGGCATAACTTCCACTTGCTTTAACTGCGATGCTTCCATTCGCTCCGCAGTTGACCGCATAACTGTTTGCCTGTGCTCCTGCGATACCGCCTTGATAATTTTCACCAGATACTGAGACATTGCATCCTGTCAGATTGCAATTTAACAAGATACTCTGTGGCTGCATTACTCGGATAAGTTCAACACCTACATCACTTAACAATCCACGGATTTCCGCATCTCTGCTGATTCCTGCAAATCCTCCGCCGTATTCTTTTACCGTTACAGAATAACTGCTGTTTTTCACGGAACAGTCGAAGATTCTTGTTCCTACCTGCTGTCCTACGAAACCACCAGCATAATCTTTATCAGTAGCTCCGATAGTTCCTGCCAGATTCTCTACATTGCAATTTTTGATATTGACATTCTTATACCCTGTCGGTATCAAACTTCCAACTGGCAACGCGTTTTCTAAAAGAATGGTAATCAAGTCGCCTAATCCAAGTCCCGGTATAACATTTAATAAAGCCGATAATGCTTTAACTGTTACCCCAAGTGCCTGGGAAAGTCCCTCATACTGCGTAACACCTTCTGTGTAACCGACAAATCCACCTGTTCGATCATTAATATTCGTAACGGAAACTATTCCTGTCACATCGCACTTTTCTACAACAACATCGCCTACCATTCTTCCGGCAAAAGCTCCTGTTGCATAGATTGTCGGATCCTTTGCTCTGGCATTTAAAAGAGCCTCCAATGTGTCCTTTAAATTTAAGTTTAATTTGCCAAAAGTCAGAATTCCTAGAAGGGTATCTACTGTTCCTCCAAGTATTCCTCCAAGCAAGGTTGTCAACCCACTGATAAGCGTTTGTGTATCTTTGTGTTTATTTGTACTATTTTTTACGTCTACATTATGAAGTTCCAGATTGGAAACCGTAACCGTTCCGGCGCTGACACCAATATTGTTTACATTAACCTCATTCGTAATTGTTCCAAAAAATCCAATTCCTATATACTTAGAACCATCCATTTCTTCTGTCTGGTTCACATTCACATTAGAAATTACAGGCCTTCCAGTTGCCAAAATAGAATTTCCGTCCGTAAGTGTCGCCTGTCCATCTGCTAACTTTGCACCTTTGATATCCCCCGATACCATAAGTGGCGTCCAAAGATCATCTTCTTGATTTGAATTCACACCATCCTTTGATAAGTCAATATCTCGGAAAATGATGTAATTTGCATTGGATGAATATTTTAAACCACCATATTCTTGCTTTAACTTTATCAGACTCGCTGTTTTACTGTCAGGTAACCCCTGGTCGTTAACGCCACATAAACTACCCGTTCCTACTGTAAGACCACCCAATAATGTCTCTAACAGTCCGCCTACTCCCTTCAACAGACCCGTGACAATATCATCGCTTGTCAAATCGACATCTGCCAGCTTATACTTACCATTATCTTGATAATATAAATAAGAGTTATCACCTTTCACTGTATCTGGCTTTTGTTGTAATCCAGAAAGATGGGTAGTTGCCCCTTCTGCTGCAACAGCATCAAGTCCAAGATCCGCATCGCCTGGATAGTATGGTGTGTAGAAAGGCTTTCTACCAAGTAATCCGCTTACTAACCCCTGACTGTAATAAACATACAGTCTAGGAGTTACGCTCTTATTGCTTCCAATCGCCCGCAACTGTGACTCATTTCCGATCAGAATATATTTCTTCCCGGAAACTTCTACATATAACTGCCCTGGTTTTGTTCTTCCATCTGCATGCTCACCATCTAGCCACTGAACTTCATTCGCCGCTTTTTCTGTCAATTGATCCGCAACCAATTCCGGCTTATCCGAATTAAACTTCTGCGATAACACATAATTATGAGACTTACTATAAGTCAGATACTCTTGATCTTCTCCATCCGGATAAATCATCTGCCCCATACCAAACTGTGGTGCATCATAATCCAATGACATAACTGGTTCCGTTTCAGATTCTTCTTGTGCAAGTACCATTAACTGATATGGATTATATATGTAGACTGTATCCGTTTCCTTATCATACAGCGTTGGTGTTTCGTTTTCTTCTAGTTTCGTGCCTGTGATAGTTCCGGTAAATGAATCCGGTACTGACCAAATCTGTTCAGAGTTCATCTGGATGTCATTCATCAAAATATATTGGGCATCTACACCGTATTTCAGCTCTGTGCCTTCACTCTTTACTACATCTCCAGAACCAATCGTTCCGTCCTTATCACCCGTGTAAACATAAGCATCTGAACCAATCTGTTTTAACTGCTCGTAATTATAAATGCATATTTTACTATCCTTATAATAAGCATCTATATTATCTGTTGATTCCGCTTTAACATTTTCACCGGAAGATTCCGATTCGTTATTCTTCGAGTTTTCATTTGTTTCCTCCGATATCGCAGATTCGGACTCCGTGCTGCCATTTATTTCATCTGAAACTGTGGATTCGGTTGATGCTTCATCATTACTCATATTGGTTTCATCAGAAAGGGCCACTTGACTCGTGTTGGTACCTGATGGATTCAGATCTGCCGCATCCGCAATATTCACTTGAGAAAATAAGATAGCCATACATAGTATTACTGCGATAATTCTGTTCTCTATCCTTCTTTTTTTCTTCATATCTGGACCTCTAATCTTTTGTCTTCACTTGTTACTTTAATTTTTCCTTTTTAGCCATTTTTGCTGCTTTGCTGCCTCCTGAAAGCATTGCATCAGCTGATTGGAAAATGCTCCGCATTCACCATTTGAAATCATCCGTATTGCTTCTTCAGGTTCATACTTTCTTTTGTATGGCCGATCATTGATCAATGCATCGTAAGCATCCACAATCCCAACAACCTGTGCACACATTGGAATTGCATTTCCTTTTAAACCGTCTGGATATCCTGATCCATCATATCTTTCATGGTGATGTCTGCATATTTCATAGCTATATTTGTTCAGCTTTTCCGTTGTTATCCCCTCTGGGAATCTCTGGGTCATCGCTGCACCTACTAATGGATGTTGCTTTACTACATTCATTTCTTCATCCGTCAATTTTCCATTTTTATTTAAAATTTCAATTGGCACTTTTATCTTTCCAATATCATGAATCGGTGCTAGATGAGCTACTGACGTAATTTCCTCATCTGTAATTCCATATTCCGGATAATTCTTCTGCAATTGAAGATATACCTGTTTCGTATAGAAGCTGATATCGTCTTGATATCCTGATTCAACTAACTGATTATGATTCAATACAGTAGTTAAAAGTGATACCATATCCCAATACTGCTTTGCCATATCCTGTTCTTTCTTTACGAGTTCCCGTTCCATCTTTATAACTGTGTTCTGGACAATCTTCTCATTATGTAAGGTAATAATTGCAGTATTCTCATTTGCATCTATATATTTTTTTGCTTCCATCCAAACATATGCATTCTTATCTTTTCCAGTAATTCTACGATACGGAAGATCTTTTTCCATACATCCATCAACTAATCTTTCTTCTAATCCTTCACTTGATAAGAAGTCCTGAACCATTTTTTTGTCAGAAGCATACACGTATCTTTCTACATATTGGCTTATGAACTCTTCATAGTTTTCTGTTTTTCTTGCTTTCTCATATACTTCACGGATATGTGAATACACACACTCGTAGCTTTTTTCCTTTAAGTTCAGTTTTAATACAACATAAAATCTTCCAAAATATTCATCTTCTCCAGGGCGGATAACGTCTGAAACCTTTACACTCTCTAATTTATTATTGTATGTATTCTGCAAACTCAGCAATATTTTATGTATCTTGCAGGTATCTTCTAAACTTCTGGAACAAAAACGATCTTCTTCCAAGCAACGATTAATTGCCATTGTTTCCTCTACACACGATATAATATCCATTAAAGAAATGTTCTCCGGTTGTTTTGCCAGCATATAGCCACCATTTGTACCTTCACAGGCAGTGACTATTTTTGCATCTTTCAGTTTTTTTGCTATTTTAGGAACATAATTAGCAGAAACATTTAGCTTCCGTGACAATTCTGATGTAGATACCATCCGTTCCTGTGCTGCTAAGTAACACACAATTCTAATTGCGTAATCCGTCGAATTTTTTAGTTGCATCGTTATCCCTCTAATCTAAACCCTGTGAAGTCTTAGTTTATATCAAAAAAAATATCAAAATTGATATGTTCAATGTTTTTCACTGATAATTTTTCTTATCAATTTGCGTATTATACGCTATTAAACTTAAAAATATAATGTGCAACGGACGAAAAATTTTTAACGTATTTTTGTTCGAAATGCTCCATTTTTGACTAATATGCAAAAAAACGAACCACACTAACCATGTGATTCGTTATCTTTTATAACAATTCCAGTATTTTTAATATAATAATTCCATTTCGGACAACTAGCATCTCAGCTATGTTATCGAAGTCCATCCCCGTTAGTTTTACTATTTTTTGCAAACGATACGAAACTGTCCGGGCATGCACGCCCATTAGTTCAGAAGCTTTTCGAATACTCTGTTTATTATTCAGATAGCATTCCAGCGTATCAATCAGTTCCCCATTTTTCTGAATATCATACTGATGAATTTCATGCACTGTATCTGGTATATATGTTCTTAATTGCTTTTCATCCTTAATATTTGCAAAAATATGAAAAAAACCCAATTTTGAACAATCCACCACTGATTTATTTGCATCTCCTACTATTTTTCTAATGACATCAATGTATTCTATTGCAATTTTAGAGTCTGCGAAAGATTCTTTCAGATTATGGTAACCCTTAACCTTATTTCCTACCCCAATCAGAAATTCGTATTTCGATTTTTCTTCTTTCAATTGATCTTGTATCATTCTTTGGAACTCTTCCAGTTTTTTTCTTAAATCCAGTTTTTCTTCTGTCCTGTTTTCTTTATGAATATATATAACTTGGTTCGAGTTACAATAAATATACTCTCTCGGTACGAAATCTAAAATTGCTTTTTCTATAACCTCCATCTTTTTTCTTTGAAAAACAGTAAAATTATCTTTATAATTTTCAGGTTTCAAATAACATGTGACAACCCTATAATCTTCAGTCAGACCAATTCTAAGCAAGTTTGCAACATCTTCTTCCTCCGCTTCAGCCAAGGAGCCATTTAACAATCTGTACTCCAAATCTCTATGATATTTTTTCTCCATATTTTTATCCGTTACAGTTTGATTCAGAGCATATAATAAAAGCGGCATTAAACTATCTAATGTTATAAAATCCAGTTCTCTTAATGATCCATTTACTTCCGAAACCACCAAATAAAACGTGCACTGGTTTAAAATATTGATTTTTCTAATATACTCAACATTTTTTCTCTTTTGCCTCATATATTCATATCTCGAAATAATGTTGGGAACATACTTTTCATAATCATCTGCGATTATTAAATCACTTTCTTCTGATGTACTTGAATACATGCAGTGGAAATCTTCATCGTACAAAGCTATTGGATTCCCAAGTATCCTCCCTGCTCTGTCAAACAGATTCTCTAATGATCTGTAGTCACTGGTTCCCTCTGGAAAAAGGCGATTAAATTCATCACGTGTCATTTTAGAGTAGACTGCTTTTGAAATTTCTGTATTAAATACCTGCGACAGCAAATATTTAATAATCAGCCAATAGTTGAAATCCTGTGGAATCTCTAAAACCGGAATACTATGTTCATTGCAAAAAAGCAATAAAGTTTCAAACAGCTTATTTTGATGTGCTGTATTTTGAATTCTTTTCACAATAAATCCGCTTACCTGTTTTTTATTTAATTCTTCCAAATGACTTAGCATCATACGCTTATCCAGCTTTTCATAAACCATCAGAGATGTCAGAAGGAGTTCACCTCTCCCCAGAAATTTTTCCATATCAGGCACTGCAATAGTTCGAGCCCCTTTTATTTCTCTATTGATTTCTGAATTGTCACTAATTAATTTCATTTCTGGGAAGTTGTTCGAGTCGATAAAGTCTTTTACTGTGTATCCCATTTGTGTTTGTACCTCCATGTTAATTTAGATCTCGCTCGCATAATCCTTTGTATTTGTAAGCTGCATAGGTGCTCACCTCTCTCTTTTCTTTGTTCCGTACATAAACTCATTGATTGAAAAAGGAATCGTGCTGTATCTTTATCGAATACCTGCGTCATAACATAGCGAATAATTCCCCAGTAATATAAATCTTCCGGAATCTCAAGCAGTGGAATCTCATATTTTTCACAGTGTTTTTCCAATAACTTCAATCGCTTTCCTGTTGGATCATCCTCTTCTCTTTTTTTCACAATGAAACCACTAATATCACTTTTTACCAAATCCTCAAAATGCTGCTCTACTTCCCGGTCACTGCATGATAAATATACCTGAAAGCTGGTTATAAGCATCTCTCCACCTGTCAGTTATTGTTCCATATCTTCAATTTCTATGATTCGAATGCCTTTTACTTCCCGATCCAGACCTTTTTTACCACAAAGCAGCTTCATTTTAGGGAATTGTTCTGATTCAAGTAATTTTCTTACAGTATATGCCATCATTACTCCTTATCCATTGCCAAATCAATACAACATAATATCTGCTATGTTGTACAGTGCCTCTATTAACCTGTTCTACCCTATTTCTGCAAGTCATTCATTTCCTCTAAAAGAGAACTTTAAACAATAAAAATAATAAAGATTATAGCCGATTTACAAGGAGCGGTACTTAAATAGGACACAGCTACAAAAAAATCAGAAAGGAACTATGTAATATGAACAGCATAACAGATAACATGGTGTTATTTAATATTATATCGTACGAAAATTAATCTGTCCATAAACAACATAACAGATATTATGTTGTACATTCTAATATTTCCTGTTCGACAATCTTATCCAGCTTCTTTTGGAACACTGTTTCTGTAGTTTCTGTATATATTCTCGTTACATTGATACTGCTTGCTATGTCCAAGTAAATCCGCAAGACCTGTAATATCTTTTGTCACTTTATAATAAATCCTTGCAAATAGATGTCGAAAATTATGCGGGAATATTTTTGATTCTGCTACTCCTGCCTTTTCTTTTAATCGTTTCATTTCTCTCCAAATATTACTTCTGTCTTTCCAGATTTTACGCGCTCCACTGTAAAATATTTTATTTCGCTGATCCGAATTCCTGTACATGCTATTGTTTCAATACACAATGCAATCATTCCCAATGATGGCATACAATCAATGATGACTACATCATATTGCTCCTTGATACCATATAAAATCTGTTTCAATACATATTCCCTGCTCATTGCATTTACCAACTGTACTTCCGTACCTGCCAGTCCAATGTTAGAACAGACAATGTCTATCCCCTCTGCCTGATGTCTGATATAACAGTCGGAAGGAATATCTTCATCTTTCATTACTGCATCCATAAGAGCTGCAAGTGTTTCATTACTGTCATCACAATCACGATATCCAAATCCTGCGGATACATCAGACTTTGGATCGGCATCAACGATTAACACTTTCAAGTCTTGAGTGCTAATCCTACTGCTAAATTAGCTGTACATGCGGACTTTCCAGTTCCCCCCTTTTGATTTACAATAGAAATTACTCTTGCCATATGATTTCCTTTCCGGCATCTGAGAGAAAAAAGTAATAATTTTTTAGTGGATATTTTTACGAAAATTACGAAAATGATAAGTTGCATTATAAATCGCATAATAATTAGCTACCGAAATCGCCACATTTTTCTTAAAAATCATGCGAAGTTTGCGTTAATGAATTCCTACAGAAGCTTTACGAAAACACTGACGAACATTTTACGAAAATCCGCCCAAAAAGTTACATGAATTTATAATGCAAAATATGAAGTGAATAATATAAGAAAAACCCTTGAAAACACTGGATTTTCAAGGGTTTTATGGGTCTTATTAAAGATTTGCAAATATCAGATTAGTTTCCCATCTG
>SKEW01001095.1_pt1 | contig 17969 bp, 16 predicted proteins | sample 4841441 | NCBI WGS metagenome assembly SKEW01 (sample SAMN11008799, study PRJNA524170) | human gut metagenome | isolation source: fecal sample from pouch patient p41 | place: Israel: Tel-Aviv | reverse complement strand
CTTTAAATCCGGTGAAATCTGCAGGATATGCTCTGTTTCTATCATCTCCCAGATATTTCTGTATGCAGCCTCCAGTTCTTCTTCAGAAGATCCTTCCACTTTCTCCGGAAGGCTTGTCTGTTCAAACAGGCTTTTTAATATCTGGTATTCATTTGCCCCGCACTCAAACACTTTTCCGGTTCCTGTATCATACATATACTGTTTGTTTCTGGTAGTGAAAACAGTCCCCAGACTGTATCCTCTCTCTACATCAATGGTCCCTTTGATCTTTTTCAGGTGTTCGTTCATTTTTCTTCTCCTTTCAAAAACATTTTCTATCATATGTCTATCCACTTCATACCTTTTTCTGTTGTTCTTTGTAATACATAGTTTAAATTGTTTTTTTATGATTTCTTTGTTTTTATTGTATGTTTTTTGTGTAGATAGCATCTCCTACATTTATTCAAAAAAAGAACATCCGCCTGTAATCACAACAAACGGATGTTTTTCTAGTCTTTACATATTATTTTCACTTCTATACCTTGATCAGTATTTTTTAATTCACACTCATAGTGATGTAACTCTACAATCATTTTTACAATATAGAGACCTAAACCACTTCCTCCAGCCTTTCTATTTCTAGATTTTTCTCGTCTATAAAATGCATCAAATAATTTTGGAATTTCCTGTTCCGAAATATGCTCAGCATTATTCTCAACGGAAAATATTACATCTCCTCCTTTTTTATACACCTTACACCAAATATTTCCATTATCCGGCGTATACTTTACCGCATTGCTAATTAAATTGCCAATTACTTTCTGAAAAAGAACTCTGTCCGCATGAATATCTGTGTGCTCTTCTATTTCTATGTGGAAAGTCACCCCTCTATCTGTCGCAACATCTTCCCATTCTTGTATACAATTTCTTACAATGTTATCCAAGGATACATTAGAAAAATTGACTAAGAATCCAGCTGACTTTATACGCGAAACATCAAGTATCTCCTGAATCAGTCCTTCCATTGAAAAGACTACTTCGTATGATCTTTTCAGATATTTATCCCTATCTTTATATCCACCAATTCCTGAAATCATCCCTTGAATTTGCCCTTTTAATATAGTAACTGGGGTTTTCAATTCATGCGAAACTGCTGCAAAAAATGACAATTGCTTCTGTTCCATTTCCTGCTCTCTTTGGATTTCATCTTGCAATATTTTATTTTTTTCTTTTAACTCTTGTAATGTCTCTTCCAAATGTTCCGCCAATCGATTCAAATTTTCTCCCAAAATACCAATCTCATCGCTTCGTGTTTCGGGATACGGTCTACGAAAATCTAATTTCACCATTCTTTTAGATGCTTCATTCACCTTTAAAATTGGTCGAGTGATATATTGAGCGAAAAAAATAGCAATTAAAATAGATACAGCAAAAGTAATTACTCCGAGAACTGGCAAAATTCGGTTTAACACTTTTAACCCTATATTTACAGACTCTTTCGTTCCAAATATCTGAAGTTTATAAATCGTGCCTTCATTAGATTTCACGATATAATTTTTTGTAATGCCCTTGCTATTTTGTGCTTTTGAACTATCTGCATCTGGAGCTAAAAAATAAGATATCTCTCCATAATTTCCTATCTCCTCTCCTTCTTGATTTTTCACAATGATAGAGACTCCATACTCTATCGCAAACCGTTCCAATATCTTCTGAGTTTCATCATTAGTCATATCCTTTATTTGTGAAATCGTAGTGTCTAATTCTTTCTCAAGACTTTTATTTAATTCTGTTAAATAAAAGTTCGACATGCCAAATGTGACCATTCCGTAGATTGCCGCACTCAATGTCAATAATAGCATTATAGTTACTAAAAATACCTTGACAGTTAAGTGTTCTTTAATGTACTTTCTCAAGGCGATATCCCACTCCTCTTACTGTTTCAATATAATTTCCCAGACTGCCTAATTTCTTTCTTAAATTTTTAATATGATTATCTACAGCACGTTCATCACCATAAAATTCATATTTCCACAATCGATTCAGGAAGCTCTCTCTTGAGATCACAGCTCCAGGATGCTCCATTAGCTCCTTTAATATTTCATACTCCTTTTGTGTCAGATCAATACTTTCTCCATTTATAATTACCCGATAATTACCAATAATAAGACAGATTTCACGATACCACATCTGATTATTTTCTGTTTCCTCTTTTTTATTATATCTTCTAAATACAGCTTCTATTTTTTTAATCATCAGCGGTAACGAAATTGGCTTTGGAATATAATCATCTATTTGTAATTCAAATCCTTTAATCTGATCTGTTTCACTGCTTAATGCACTAATCATAATAATTGGCACATTTGAACTTTGCCTGATGATTTCACAAACGGCATATCCGTCCATCTTAGGCAACATAATATCCAAAAGTACCATATCCGGATGTTCTTTATTGAAAATCGCCACCCCCTCTACACCATCATCAGCAACACATACTTGATAGTTTTGGTCTTCCAAAAAAAATTGTATCATTTCTTGTATATCTAAATCATCTTCCACAATCAAAATTTTCTGCATACTGTCATCTCCTAAATAATTTCATTTTATCATCTTATTTTGTAATTTGTGTGTAGTTTCAATAATATTTAGAATAACAAGAACTTATTTTTTCTGTCAATACACTATTATATTTCATCTGTACATCCTTTTCATTTTTTCCATTCTATATAGAACATATTAAATACATAGAATAGAATCTTTTATTATAGCATTTACAAAGCCTATGGATCCAATATCTGATTATTCCGCCACCCCGTAATATTCTCAATATCAATTCAAGGCGTTTCACCGGCTTTCTTGTACAGTACATTACTCTTACTTAAAATCTGTAAGCGCTTAAATTTCAGCCGTTGATAGAAAAATATCCGGCTACTTTTCAGTAAACGGAATACCTTGACAATTCACATATGATTTATTATTGATTTGAGTTTTCTGCTCGACGCTCTATCTCAGCTTTTACCTTTTCATTCCATGGAGCAAGTTGATCTAATTCATTGTCACTCATACTATCATCTGGCAGCTTTTCCAGAAGATAGGTTAAATAGTGATAGACATTTACTCCATTTGCCGTGGCCATCTCTACCGTCGTATTGCACTGTTGGCTGGAGAGCCCCTTCTCTGGCATAAGGTGTTTGCTCCCATGCCCGGTGGAAACGTTTCCCGACGGAAGCAACCTGCAGTACTTTTGCTGGATCGGATGCAGGAAAGAACCATTCCGATTTTATTTTATATTTAACTGTCATGATCTTTAGATACTCACAGCATAACTGTCGCAGATCGTCCGGCAGATAGACAAGACGGTCATTGCTGCCTTTTGACTGATAGATTTTTAGTACACCATTTTCCAGGTCGACCGTGTCCAGTCGCAGTTTTCTGGCTTCTGATACCCTGAGTCCACAGCAGAAAAGCATGCGAAACAGGATCCTGTATTCCAGAGCCAGCCTATGAAAGACCTCGGCATTTATGGTTGGCTGGTAACTGTCAATCTCCAGAAACAAGGACTGTATTTCTTCAATGCTTAAAACATATGCGCTACGGTTGCTTTTACGGGTGAAGTTTCTCGGGACATAGCACTTAATTCCATATGCCTGCATGTACAGACTTAACTGTCGGAGAACGGAGATCCTTCCTGCAAGAGTAACTTTTGTTTCTGTTTTACGCAGAGTCCCCCATTTTCCCGCCAGTTCCTGAGTTATCACAGGAGTTTCAACCTGTTCCTGATTACAGAATTCATCAAATTTGTGAAGAATCCATTCTGCATGCTCATACTGGAAGCCTGCGTTTCTTTTTTCTGTGATCATGCTTTCGATAAATGGTGCAAAACAGCTGGTGAAACTATAGTGTCCTGACATCATACAGCCCCTCCTTCCAGAAGAAAGGCGATAAGGAACGTTCCGTATCCATTACAGATGCAACAGTATCTCATTTAAAAAAGTATTTAAGACAGTTTCATCCGGAAATGCTTCCTGATCAGCCCTTATTCTATACGAAAATCAAAGGAAGTATTGCTCCGATGTCCCCTGGAAATGTCTCAAGAATCATCAATAAGTATGCGGATGCGATCAGACCAGAACACCCAAATCTCCCGAAACATCTGCATTGCCATATGTTCCGGCGTACCAGGGCAACTGGTTTATACCGAAACGGGGTTGAACTGGAGATGATATCTGTAATTCTTGGACATTCATCTACTGAAACAACCAGGATTTATGCGACTCCATCCATTGAAATGCTTGGAGAAGCAATGAATACTGCTAATTCTACAATTCCAGACGAGACTCCGGAATGGGAAGAAAATGAGGATGAACTTGCTCGCATCTGTGGGCTGAGATAACTTTTTTATCCTCATCTTTTGTTATAAGAATGCCTAAAATAAAGCTTTTGGTAAAAAGATGAGGATAAAAATTTCATGTTTATAAGCCTGTTACGATATAGATTTCATCGGCGGCTGTGATATCCCCTAACATTCCAACTCCTTCACAATGCGAAGCGTTTGAGCCAGAAGCTGAGGATCTGTTCCATTTGGTATTGTTAGATGAAAACTTCCTACAGACAGCTTCATTGGCTCTGCTACGGAAAGGTTATTTCTTTCCGTAGCTACCGGAATCACATTTAATGGCTGTTCATATGGGAGCGGGTCAGTATCATGAAAATCCACTCTGACAACTTCCTGGCTTTCCGGTGCACGATAGCTGCGTGCGGTTGACGCTGGCAAATCCACACAACCTTTCTGACGCAGCCTTTTTACCCAGTTGTAAAAAGTTCCCGGTTTAATGTCGTGTTCCACACACCATTGATGATCTGTCAATCCACTTTGACGGCATTCCATGATGAGACGGTATTGTTCTTCGGCAGGTATTCTTTTGCTTCTCATAAGCACACCTCCATAAATCGGATAGAGTAAAATGCTCGCATCTATCATTTCTAGCAAGAGAAGATGAAGTGAAATGCTTGCATTTTCTAATGATTATTATGGATTCATTTTTAGGGCAACACAATCCGTCGAATTATTTTGCGCTTACAACTGAACCAATGCCACTAACGCTGAAAATGACATTGTTGATTTCTTCCCATAAGTTCTCAAAGTCCTCCCTTCCATTCTTCAATACTTGCTGTTGTTCTTCCAATAAGTATTATTTAGAGAACTCTTTCACGTTAAATTTACCTAAACATGTAAAGAACCAATTAGGCGCCTACTATTTATTTACTACTTTTTGTTGTATTTTCATGCTGGTAAATCCAGCTTTATGCAAGATATCTTCTCTAAAAAGAAAATACCGATAAAGCCCCTAAAATAGGGAATATATCGGTATTTACCAACTTATGAAAAAATACGCAGAAAATTAGTGGGATTTTTTAAGGAATAAAAGTCTATATTGTTTATATGTTTTTTTCAGAATTATACCATTCTTCTAAAATATCATATGCTGTCTTATCTTTATCATTGCTAAACACTGTTTCATAACAATAATCTGCATTTAATCTATTCTTTAACACATCATAAGTAAGTTTAATTTGTGTTGGCATCTTTTTTTTATATTTCTGACATAATGTTATTAATGATTTAATATCGTCATTAATAATAGCTATTGTAGCTCTCTGTCTATCTACTGACACATCATACTCTTCTTCGTTGCCATTTATCACATCATTTAGTCTATTCTTTTTCACTACTTGCCCATTTACCTTATAAAAAAAGCCACTTGACAGTATATTATTTTCAAAAGAACAATATATATATACTTTTTCGGCTCTATCTTCTACGTATTCTAAGCAAATAGAAACCATATCTGCTTGAAGTTCTGAAAAATAATCCTCAAATATTTTTTCCATGATATCCTCCAATCTAATTAAAAATATTCTGAATAGTAGCATCTCCATCAATTATATATTCTACAATAAATTCCGTTGGGCGTAAACCATTTTTATCATATCTAACTTCAACGTTAACAGCAACTTCCTTTCCCTGTTTTATTGCCTGTGCCCATATATTTTCAATTTTTCGATAATCGCTTAAATTGACATGTTGAGACTGAGAAACCATATTATCTAACTTGGGAGAACCGCCAAAGCGATCTCCAGCCAAGTGTCCCGCATGATCTCCTTTTAATTTCCCAGGAGTTTTTGCTACATGGTTTAATCTCTTTTCACGTTGTGTTAATTGTAAGTTTTCAGTATTCCAATTAGATATCCTACCCAATTCATCTGTTTCATAGTTATAGTTGAATTCACCTGTCTGATATTTAATACTAGACTTTAATTTTCCAGTTTTATCAAATGGTATCTCTGTAAAAATTTTCTGACTAGTTTGAACATTACTCTTCAATACATCTAATCTACCTTGATTAGAATTTATTGTGATACTATCTCCCAGTTCTTCAATATCCACCTTTCTCGCCACATCTCCAATTTCCGATACTGAACTATTTGCTAGGTTTCCTGACAGGACTCCTTCTACCACATTACTTCCCAGCATTGCCAATATACGGCTGTCTGTACTTTGATAGATTGCATCATAAGCTTTATCTTCTGCCACATTGCCAATCAATATCCTTCCACCATCTACGGCGATAGTTTTAAATTTTGCAGCACCTGTTGCCCCTTTTAAAATACCACTCATCGGTAATGCCATTGCCGAAATCATAGTACTGGCATTTCCTATAGTATAATATAAATCCGGATTTCCTGCAAACAGTGTATCACGGATAGGGTTTTCTGCCATTGTAAATCCGTCCCCGGAAAAGCCAAGGGATATATTATTCATTCCTTCTGTTGCGTTCGATAATCCATATAAGGTAGATGTTCCTCCTACAATAGCCCCTCCAAGCACAATAGGGGCAGCCGCACCCGCTGTTGCGAAAATCAATGCTGTTCCCACTGTTGCGGATACGATGCCTGCAAGAAGCTGTTTCAATCCTTCTGCTTTCCTATCATCAGCAAGTTTATCGTTCATTTTATCTTCAAACTTTTTCATTGCCTCTTCGTACTGAGCCATGTTCTGAGCTACAAAATTTCCACTTTCTTCATAGCCCATCTGCAGCCTTTGATATGCCGGCAGCATTGCAATAGAACCAGCCTGATAATTAGTTACTGATACAGCAGAGCTTCCTGTTCTTGCTATCAGAATAGACCTTATAGACTCCATCATGGAGTCCATATTCTGTGTGTCATTTTGATGCGTTTCCTCATAATCACCAATATCACTGTTTAAAGTTTTAACACGACTTTCCATCAACTGATAAGAAAGTACTAAAGATAAACCTGAAGGTTGGACAACTGAAACAATGTCACTAACATTGGAAATGACGCTATTGATTTCTTCCCTTAAATTTTCAAAGTCTTCCCGTCCATTCTCCAATGCTTTCTGTTGTTCCTCCAATATTTCTTGTGGAATCTCAGCCTCATAAGAAGAATCAATTCCATAATATCCCTCTGCATATACCGAAAGACGTACCTGAAACTCAGTTAAGAGTTGCTGTAGTGATCCAATCACAGGAATATGTACTTCTTGTATATAATTCTGTATGCTTTTCCCGGTTTCCCCTTGGATGCATGGTGTTACTACAATCGTTTCTAATGCCTGATAAACCGTCTCTAATTGTGTTCCCCATTCACTCAACTGGCTAATCATCTGATTTTGTACTTCCAACAACTCTTCAATTTTCACATGGTATCCCATAACACACCTCCTCCTTGGGTGCTTCTTTTCAAATTCTATATGTTCCAACCGCTAAATGTCTATCGTTTTATTAAGGATTGTTCTGCATAAGTCATACAGGTACTGACATCTTGTAGTTTTCCCACATCTTCCTGCAATAAAGTTTTATAACTTCCAAACAGTTCTGATAAAGTCTGATAGGTTTCTAAAAATGCTGCTAAAGATTTCATATTTCCTGTAATTTCCGGTTGTTCTTTACTTTTTTTAATACCTTGGCTGGCTACAGATAACGCTGACACATTCGAATTATAAGTTAATTTATTTAATTCAATCATTGACAGTCCCCCTTACCTAATTAAGCAATGTTTCAATATAATTTCCCAAAGAGTTAATCTGACTTTTTAGCCAGCCAATCACTCCTTCTTGATCATAAATCTGATTTTCCAATCTTGTGATTTCATCCATAATCGCATCTACGGCTTGATCAGTTTCATCATAATATGTTTGATAACAAGGTTTAAGCTGTTCCTCAGCAATTCCTTCATACTCTTCTTTATTAGATCCTTTCCAACTGCTACATGAAAGTTTTTGCGTAATGTCAAATTTCTCCGACTCTATATTCAGTTTATAAGTCTGCAGTTTCTGTTTTGCACCTTCCAAACGCTCAATTTTCTTTTCTAATCCCTGAATTTCATTTTGACACTCTGAAATCCTATAGTTTGCTTGATTAATTTCATATTTTGCAGATGAAATAGCAGCTTGATTTTTATTTGCCATGAATCACACCTCCCTGTCCAGAAAGCAAAAGTTTTATGACTCATTTTCTATTTTTAATAATCCATCCAAATGTTCTTTTAAACTTTTTTGCATTCTGAAATCATCTTCATCTTGAAACCCTTTTTGAATTACTTCTTCAATATCCTCGTGGTTTAGATATAACACGTTTTCTCCAATCAAGCCTTCTGGATAAGTACAAGCAACATAATCAAAATATTTTTGCTCCCCCTTGAAAATTGCTACAACACCTCTTCCAATCAAAACAAGCTTTTTTACACTTCCTTTTACAATAATTACAGAACCTAATGGTAAAAACTTTTCTTCTTTCATTGCATTCATACCTCTCATATTTAAAATAAAACAGAACGTTTCTTAATTATTTAGAAAATTTCATTCGCATTAAAGTTATTCCTTCATCAAGTAAACTCATATCATTCGCATGTGACACATCATATTCTCCAATTTTTTCGTTAATGTCTGTCAATGTAACCATAAGTGTATCAATTTTCTCTGGAACTTGAAACTCGATGGAATAACTGAATAAATCATCTACTTTACTAAGTTCATCTACGATATTCTCATAAATGTCAGTATAACTTTCTTTATATAAGTTTAATTGTTTCTGCTGTCTTTCTAACACATCTTGTTTAATAATTGCTGTATTTGACTCCTCAAGTTCCATAAATCCTAGTACGTATTTAGAATAATTTTCTTGGAATAGATCTAGAAGAGCTTCTATCTCTGTTTTTATTGGCATATGAATATTTTTTATGTTATCTTTTAATTTTGTACCAGCTTCACCTTGCAATTCGTTTGTATCTCCTAAAACTTCCAGAGTTTTTCCAACCTCTTGTAGCTCTTCTTTCCAACGCTCAATTTGTTCCTGCGATTTAAGCTGTAAGTTTAAAATATCTTCCATTCTAAAATAATATCCCACATTCTTCCCCCTCCCTTATAGTATATCTTTCTCTTTAAGAAGCATAAGTTCTCCCGCTTTCCTATAAGAATCTGCACTTGCTATAAGAAATGTTCTATATATTTTCATCAAATGATCCAGGTTCTGATATGTTTCTGTCATATTGTTAAGAGATATAAGTTTGCTTTCCATGTCCAAATGCCCATAAGTACTTGTAATCTTTCCCGCTTTCTTTTTGAAATCATTCACTTGTCTAAAATATGGATTTTTAAATAGTGCAATAAAATCCACACCAGCTGCCGCCCATTTAGAAATCCCTCTTTCAATGGAATCCCAAATTTCCGTTCCTATATGGACGCCATTTTGAAATGTATCTATAAAGTACTTGCATACTTTCCTTCCAAATTCCTTTGTATTTTCGGATTCTTTTGCCAAAAGAAAAAGATTTATTAAGAAGATTCCATCTACAGCCAAATTCCGTACTACCCATGGAGCTTCATTTTCGATTTTTCTTATGACTACACCAACCGTTTTTGCAAAGTCATCCGTCTTACCATTTTGAAAAAATTCTGTATCGTGTTCCATCATCCAGCGCCAGACAAAACCTGTATCATGTTTTTGAAACAGAGCGCCATCTGTCAATTTCTCCAAATCATATATTTCATAAACCCTATCGTCTGTTCGTATAGATTGGAACATTTCACCTGGCATTTGATTAAGTAAATTTCCGATAAAAGACCATTGATAGTGTTTCACATGGGAAGCCATATTATCAATTTCTAAAGCATGTGACAAAAGATATTCATCGGAATATCCGGGTCCGTCCAAATTGTAAATCGTTCCCACCTTGCCTTGCATACTGACAGGCACTGTAATTCCAGCATGCTGCGACAGATTCCCACCTAGAGAATGCCCCGAAAAATCAAATGTTGTATAATTATCCCCATATTTTTTATTCATATCTTTCACAAAGTTCTGTGCTGCTTTCTGCTGCTCCGTTAAAATATTATTAAATAAAGCGATATCTGCATTGAACCAGTCCTGACGTAGCTGATGCGTAGTGTCACTTTCACTTCCTCGGAAACCGAATATCGACTGGCCCTCTCCACAATCAATCATGCATCCATAAAATCCCGAATTTGCATTATCATCTTTTACTTCCACAATCTCCCACTGTGCATACTCTGAATTTTTTATCTCCCCTATAAATGCCTTTGCTTCCTCTAAACGCATCTGCTCGTATTCACTCAATTTTGTCGTTTTGGGATCTTTATTTCCATATACTCGATTAATATATTGTTTTTTTATACTAGGTGACACTCTAAAAATATTTTCCAACGTTGCTGAACCGTATCTATCTACCGCGTCCTTTATATCATCATTTTCAATATTCATATATGCTATCTGTGAAGCCACAAGTGCATCTTTATCTGTTGTCGAACCCATATACAACGCCTTCCTTTTATTTATATTTTTCCTGCTCTTTTCCCTGTTTTGCTGCTTTGAACACCTCTAAAGAATCATCAAATACCTTTGAACCACTCCGCATAATCGTTCCAAAATAAGGCTGCTCTTCAATAGCTTTGTCTAAACGACTTCCTCCATTTCTAGGTGCACTTGTCTCCAATACTTTTTCTGCCTGCCGAAAGTTCTTTTTGTCTAGGTAATAAATATAAAGTAGTGCTTCCCCACCCAGCTTCTCTCGAAACAATTCCTCGTACATTTTATACTCCTCTTCATCGGTCTTATCCATCATTGTCGTAGCATCTATATAAATACGTATAGCCCCCAAGGTTCTTTCATCCGGATTACCTGCATAATTACGTAGATTAACGTAGTTTTCCCAATTGGAGACTTCTTCTACAGGCATATTTTGCCATTTTTCCCACTCATCTTCTTGTGACCAGATACGTCCTTGGATATAGTATCTTTTCGCCACTTGTGAAATCACTTTTTCTGTTTTTTTCTCCATCTGCTTTGCTAACAGACGTTCCACATACCCATCTCCAAGAGGGCCTACTTCTAGTCCAAAATCTTCTGTATAAAAATAGCTTCCTTCAAATGGATGTTTTGGATCACTTTTTGCAATACATGTTGCATAAATTGCTCCATTATCTGATGGTAACAGTTTAGGTTGATTCCAAGACAGTACTTCAAATTCTTCTCCGTATTTTTCCTGTAAATGACTCTCTATCGCTTTTGTTATAACTTCTTTTTTCGTATCCATTCCACATCCTCCCAACATCATGATTAAGAAAAGACTCACTAATAGTGCTGATTTATATCCTCCTCTTTTCAAACCGATTCCCTCCTATCTGTGGCACTTTTCTAATGAATAGTTACACGGCTTTTGCTAATTTAGTAGTTTTGTAAGCCAATTATCCAAATCATTAAGTACCATCTTCAATTGTCCAATGATGCCTTCATGCTCATATCGTTTGTTCTCCAATTGTGTAATTTCATCATTCAATGCATCTTGTAAGCTATCTACATCCTGTTTGAAAGCATCACAATCTTCCAATACTTTTATTACTTCCCCATCAAAAGACTCTCTATTGCTTCCACACCATGTAAAATAATTCATAGATTCAATAGTTCCCGCCATGTTACTGATTGTCGTACCTATTTCTTCCTTTTTTGCACTTACTGCATCCCTTACACTTTTAAGTCTTTCAATTTTTTCTTCTAAACTTTCGATAGTTATTCTGTTATCTGCTATTTGCGCATTACATTTTGATATTCTTTGCTTACATTCAGCAATTTCTACCCCATTTTTATCCTTATCCATAAAATTCTCCCTAATATTTTGGAACCCGCACTTTAACATAAGCTCCATTATGGAACAATAAACCATCTTTAAACTGTGGAAGTTCCTTGGCTGAATTAATCGGGAACATTGTTGTTGTTCCCTGATTTCCAAGAAGTAAACCTTCTGTTGTGTTTTTCGCAAATTTCGTCACTTCGTCAAATCCTTTCATCTTTCCGGAATGTGCAGTCAAAATGATACTGATACCAACACCTGCTGCCTCATTCAGAATAGGAGCCAAAGTTATCGCCTGTGTTTTGGTCAATTCCACAAAATTATCCCAATCGTCTACAATCAAGCTAAACGGCTGCAATTCCCGGCAGATTTCCTTTGGATTTAACGTCGGATCCATTTCTAATGATTCCTTGACTTTTTGATTTCTTTCTGTGATCTCTGCCTTGAGTGCATCTATGAGCAGTGGCACCATTGCCTGATTTTCTATATAAACAACTTTTTCTGATGTTTTATAGGAATAAAGTTCCATAGCTTTGGAATCTACCAGATAGATTTTTCCTTTTCCTAGCATCTGATCGAGAATGACCTTCAATACGTTTGTCTTACCTCTTGCTGCTTCACCAAGAATCGTAAATGGTGTATTTCCAAGCTGGAATCCGCAGGCACACACAGCTTCTTTTTCGAGTCCAACATAAATATCCTGCTCTGTATGAGGATATTCTTTCATATCTGCAAAGAACAAGTTTTCTGGAAGAACCGGAATTCTTGGAGCTTGTTCACCTGGATACAGAGCATCAATATTCTGTATCAATTCTTTAATTTTATCCTTATATTCCAATTCTGTTTCAAACTTGACCATGCTGTAAAGCTGCATTACACTTATCATATTGTCATATTTCAAAAGAGCTCGTCCTTTTGTTTCTGATTGTTTATAAGTGCTTCTTCCAACAATTAAATTTACATCTGACTCATCAAACAGATATCCCGCCACTTTGTTTTTAAAATTGTTGTAGGTAGAATATTTCATGCCATTGCTTCTGGTAGCAGTTGCAATCACAAAAATCCCAAGTCCATAACCATCACGGGAAATCTTTTGGAAAAATTCTTCAGCCTCATATCCAAGTTCTTTTACTACATCAAAATTGTCAATCACAAGAACAATTGCTTTCATTTTCTCTGCAGAAACCTGATTGTAAACTTCAAAATTCTGTACTACTTCATCTGCCAGTTTTTTCTTTCTCTCTCTGATTTCTTTCTGCAAAATCCCCATTAACTTCTGGAATCTTTCCGAGTCATCAAATACAATATAATCTGCCACATGAGAAAGTTTGTTTAATGGCATCAGACCACTGTTTCCGAAATCCAAAATATAAAAATTCAAATCCTGCACGCTATTCTGCATAGCCAAGGACAAAACCGCAGTTGTCAAAAAGACGGTTTTCCCATATCCTGCTGAAGCAATATACAGCAAATTCCCATCTTTGATAAAATCAACATCATATGGAATCTGTTCCTGTTTTTCCGGAATATCAATGAGTCCCATAGCAATTTTCATGTTCAATTCTTTTGGGGTTGCACGAATCAGTTCCTGTGGGCTTACAAGTTGTTCCGGTAGTGGTGGAAGCCAAGGTTTTTTCACCTCTTTTACATCTTGTGTTTCATAATACTCGTGAATATAGCGTACTACTGCGTCCAACTGCGTTTTTACTACTTTGTTGTTTTCTTTCGTATCACTTAAATCTTGATTTACCAATTCCCCTTGTCCGATTTCATTGAGTACATAAACCCGGTCATCGACTTTTTCTTTCTGTTCTTCTTCATTATAAGCAGCTCCACTCCACGCAGATTGGAACAATTCATAGATTTCATTATTACCCACTTGCAGATAGGCACGTCCAGGCAGCGTAATGTTTGCTGCATCTGCCGTTTTTAAAATTTCTTTACTGTCTGCTTCGTTCTGTACTTTAAGTGCCAACTTAAATTTTGAGTTTGACCAAATCTGATCATCTACTACACCTGTAGGTTTCTGAGTTGCCAAAATCAAGTGTACACCAAGGCTTCGTCCAATACGGGCAGCAGATACCAGCTCTGACATGAATTCCGGCTGTTCCTTTTTTAATTCAGCGAATTCATCACTGATCAGGAATAAATGTGGAAGAGGTTCTTCTGCCTCTCCATTTTTAAATAACTTATTATAGTTATTGATATGGTTCACATCATATTGATTAAAGATACTTTGTCTTCTTGCTAGTTCACTTTTGATAGATGCCAACGCACGCATACTCTGGGAACCATCCAAGTTCGTAATCGTCCCCAATAAATGTGGAAGGGCTGTAAACATCTTAGACATACCGCCTCCCTTATAGTCAATCAAAAGGAAGGCAACCTCATAAGGATTGAAATTTACAGCAAGTGAAAGAATATACGATTGTAAGATTTCTGATTTTCCGGAACCTGTTGTACCTGCAACCAGACCATGCGGTCCATGAGCTTTCTCATGAAGATTCAAATACACATAATCTCCGGCTGCTCTTGCACCAAGCGGTACTGCCAATGATTTTGAAGAATTATTTTTTCTCCATCTTTCTTCAATCCGAAGTTGTGATGGTCGTTCCACCTGATACATTTGGAAGAAAGTAATACTGTTCGGTATCTGTGCACTAATCCCCTGCATGTGTTCTAGCACACCCAGATTTCTTCCAAGCCACTCTAAAGGAATTTCCTGCATATTATGAAGCCTGAACTTTTCCTGCTTTTCTTCCCGTTCATCAATCAGCAGAAGTCCATCTTCTGAGTTTTTCAGCATTGCAATAGTTCCTATATTTTCTGGCAGATTTGCCCTTAAATGAGAGGTATAAATGATAGAAAATCCTAAATTATACCCTTCCTTTTCCAAATACTCCATGATGGAATGATCCATAATCCATTTTGGCTCATCAATCAGAAAGAGAAAGTGTGGTAGAAAAGTACTCTCTTTTTTGCTTTCCTCTTCTTTTTGCTTCCTGTCTTTTAAAATCTGATATAGACTTCCTAAAATCTGATCTCTTTTGTTTTCTGAATTGATCATTGCAACGCTGTTTACCGTATGGATTTTAAAATGCGGATACCAGCGCATCCACTGGAAATCTTCCTGATAAGCTTCATCATAGATTGCAATAATTTCCAAATCATGATAACTGTGAAAGAACGTGAGCTGGCAAATGAGTGCCTTTATTTGCTCATGTATTACACTTTTTTCTCCTACCAGGCCAAGATGAGCCTTTTTCAAATCGATAACTACCGGTTTTTCAATGACAGAAAATTCTTTTTGAATCGCTTTTGCCTCATCTTCCAATATATCTGGTTTCGTTTTTAATTCATCAAGTTTCAGCTGAATTTGAAGCTGTGGATGTGTTTTTTCTACTCCCAATGATACTTTTAGAAAATCTTCGTCATTATAATTTCGCTCATAAATTCTAGGGCTGTATTCTTCAATCATATTCCGGATTTCAGATACAGACGGATAATTATATTCATAGGCTTCTTTTTCTTTACAATAGGCATGATAGATTTCTTTTCGTTTCCGCAATAGATACTGCTTATAGGTTTTTTCTCTCAGAATTTTGTTTTCTTTTAATTCTTTCTTATCACTGAAAAAACGCATAATGGAAACAACTAAAGACATCCCCGTACCGGCAACCGCCATCACTACAAATAATCCACGCTTCATAATCACACTAATTGCAATGGTAATGCAAATCATAATCACAGGTGGCAATATTAGCTGAACAAGTCCGCCTTTTTTACGATCCATCAATTCTTTTGGCTTCTCTAATTGAATTTTTTCTTCCTGTACTCTTTTGATAATTCTTGGAGAACGTTTATACTTCGGAAAGCCTTCAAACGGGACTCTGGAATCTTTCATAACAGGAAGTTGCGTATGTATTTCAGAAATATTCCCTTCTATAAGAATTACATTTTCCAACAAAATAACAGAAATATCTCCAATTGTTAAAACATCTCCATTTTCCAGTAACACCTTGTCTTGCTGTATCACCTTATCATTTATAAGCAAAACATCTTCCGTTTTTTTATGAATAGAAATTTCTTTTCCTTTTACAATAATATCGACCTTACACTGTGGAAAAACGATATCTGTTTTCCTTGAACCTATAGTAAAGTAATCGGGACGAAATAATCTTATTCTTCCTGTTTCCATTTTCATTCTCCATCCCCCTCAGTATCCCCTGTAGTTATATCTTCATAGTTATTTTGATCTTCCGTTTCATATTTTTCCATCAGGGGTTCCATTTTCTTTGTAATTTCATTCAGCTTATCGGATTTTTCTGCACCTGTTAATTCTGTATTTTCTTCTGTTATTGCTTTTTCTTTCATATATGCATATAAAAGTAATTGATCATCTGAAAGTCGTAGTGCAATATCAGCAGCCTGTTCTGTATCGCTTCTTCCCAGATAAATCCAGTAATCTAATTTCGACTCTGTATCATTCAATGTCATTTTAGCTAAAATATTATCTTTTTGCTCTTGTGTAAGATTTTCGCTACGGACATATGCATTCGCAAGCATAAATTTCTGTGGGGCTGTCATGTTCTGCACCTTGACATTTCTCATACAGTCTATACATGTAACATAATCAGACTGAACATATGCATCACTAAGCTCTATAACGGCTCTTTGATAAGGTTCTTTTGCTATGCGGTCATATCCTATGTATCCAACTGTCCCAAACAATACGAACCCGAGAACTGCTGCTGTTACTTTTAATGTTGTCACCTTGTTTTTTGGTATCAGAACTTTCTTCTCTCTACGGTCTTTCTTAATTCGTTCATACTCTTCACAAAGTATCTTTTGTATGTCTTCTACCGTGGTTCCTGACTGTACTTGTCCTAACACCCCTTCTTTCCCTAAAAGCTGCATACCTCCCTGCAGATAATCCTCAAATGTATATTTATTCTGTAAAGCATATCCAATAATTGCTTTATAGGCATTTAAGAACTGTTTCTCTCGGTCTGTACTTGCAGACAAAACATCTCTGCTTTTCGCTTTCACACTTCCATGAAGATCATAAAACAGATTTTGGGGCTGCAAAGAAAAAGAATATTTTTCTATGTATTTTTTAAGATTTCCAATATCATCTAAAACTAAAAGGATATCAGGAAGGTCTTCTTTTCGAATCTCCATGAACGGTCTTCGGTTTTCTAAATCATATGTAATTTCTAATTCTTCGCTCTTTTCCTCTATATGCGACTGTAAAAATCCATGTTCCGGATAGGTGATCCATTGATATTCAAATGCATCTTTTGCTATAACTTCTGATTTTTTAATAACTTCTTTTATTACTGTATCTTCCATAACCTTCCTCACCTTCAAGTAAAATAATTCTAATCTGCTTTAATTTTTAATTTTGGATACTTTATTTTATCTTTTTGTAACTCATATTGTTTCAAAAATTCTTTTTCCATTTCATCTACATACCCTGTAAAATAGATTTCTTCTATATCTTCATGGTTAAAAAAATATGTCATCTGACTATTTTGTCCTTGCGGATACAAGCACCCTGCATAGTCAAAATAACCTATGGTTCCTTCATTATTATATAAAGGAACTCTTGATATAATCATAATTTTCTGTTCTCCATCTTTTAATCTTATAACACTTCCAAGTGGCAATACATTCATAATTCTTCTCCTTTTCAATAAGTATATTATATATTTTTATAATATTTATATCGAGCAATAGGCTTCGTATATAGATAACTTTCTAACAGCAAAATTGTTAGCGCCCATATAATAAAATGACAAACTGTTATAACTGCACTATAC
>SKEW01001090.1_pt1 | contig 18063 bp, 14 predicted proteins | sample 4841441 | NCBI WGS metagenome assembly SKEW01 (sample SAMN11008799, study PRJNA524170) | human gut metagenome | isolation source: fecal sample from pouch patient p41 | place: Israel: Tel-Aviv | reverse complement strand
GTTTTTTTCATACGAGATGATTTTCAACCATGACTGCCAGTACGTCTTGCGATGGAAGAGCAATCGTCTCAACCGCGTTCTCAGCCGAGTCGGACTTAGGGTTCCTACAGTGATCGTGTCAAACTCTCTTGAGTACATGATAGAGACAGTTCGCAAGCGACATCCCAAAACCTTCTGTCTGAACTCCCTTCGTCATGAAGAATCTGAAGCAGCCAAAATCTTCATGCAGAAAAAATTTCCCAATGCTGCTCCATGGGAGGGGTAAGGCCATACAGGGGCCGCAATCTGACCGCCACGTTCCGAACCTCTCCCCAAGAAGTGTGAGGGGGATTAGCGCTCCTGCGCGAGATCAGGATTCAGCATCGACCTTTTCATCCTTGCCGAGATCATGGTTCACCATGGCTGCGACCGTGGAGTCGGACCAGACGTTGAGCGTCGTTTCGATCATGTCGATGACGGCGTAGAAGGGCAGGATCACGCCCATGAGCATGATGGGCACGTTCATGCTTGCGAGAAGACTCGCCGAAAGGAAGAAGCAACCCATCGGAACGCCTGCGTTGCCCACGGCCGCGAGGGTCGAGATCAGGATCCAGGCGGCGAGCATCGGCAGCGTCACCTCGGCACCCGCATTCTGCATCAGGTAGACGACCGTAACGAGGATGAAGGCGGCGCAGCCGATGAGCATGTAGCCGCAGATGTACAGAGGCACGGTGGCGGGCTGGGTCACGGCGTCGCTGTTGCCGGCGGTCTGAATGAAGCCGGAGGCAGCAAGGACGATGGCCCATGCGTTAACGGCGATAGCCTGGGCGATCTGCTGGCAGAGCTGCTGAGCGGAGCTGTAGATGCCCTCGCGACGACGCAGGGTGATGAGCTCATCGACATCGGGGATGTAGTTGAGCAGAACATCGGGCAGGTACTGGAAGCCGACGTAGAAGAACTTCCAGATGGCGAAGATGATGGGGTAGGCGATCATGGCGATGGCGACCGTAGAGGTGCCATTGATCTGACCAAAGGCGAAGTAGTTGTAGGCGATGATGCACGCAGCGCAACCGACGTTGGCCAGGTACCAAGACTTGTGGAAGCCCTTCTTGGCCATGAGAGCGACCCAGATGGCGGTGCAGACGATAGCGACGACCTTGCCAGGCATCTCCATCACGGACTCGTAGGACTTAGGAATCTGCAGGCAGTAGACGATGAAGAAGGACAGGCAGGCAGACCAGCAGGCAGCAGCGAGCTTCGTGGAGACCTGTGCGTACAGGACCTTGCGGAAGGACTTGTTGCGGAAGGTGGAGATTACGTCGATGAAGAACTTCTTAATGCCCTCGCCGACGCTCTCGATCTTCTCCTGAGCCACCTCCTCGGGGGTGTGCTCCCACGTGGACAGGTACACGCACAGCAGCGAGATTGCCATGACCGAAGCGTTGACCGTAGCGATGATGAAGTAGCTGAACGGGTTGGTCTCGCCGAAGGTGCCAAAGCCAAAGCCGACGAGTGCTGCCATCAGGAAGCCGGCGGCGTTACCAAAGAGGTGCTTGTAGCCGGTGAGGTACGTACGCTCCTTGAAGTCGTCGGTCATCTCGATGGTAAGCGGCGACAGGTTGGCGGTGCAGAACGTATACGCGACGTTGTAGATCAGGTACAGCGCGAAGTAGTACGGGAAGCCAAACGGCGTAGCCACAAAGATGAGCGGCTCGGCGACCATCATCGGGATTGCCAGCAAGATCCAGAAACGGCGGCGGCCAAAGATACGGCCGATCTTGGTAGCGTAGAAGTTATCGGCCACAAAGCCCATGAGCGGGCACAGAATGGCGTTGAGATAGATGGCGAACGAGCTGATCAGCGCAGCCTCGCCTGCGGACAGACCGCACTCCGTGGACAGGAACAGCACCATGTAGCTGTGCGTAAAGGTCAGGGCACCAGAGTTGAGCATGCCGCCCATACCAAAGCCCAAGCGCGTCCAGAATGTGATCTTGCGCTTTTTACCGATCTTGTTAGTCATCGAGCTCCCTCTCTTTTCTCGATTGTCTTGGAACAAGACATTGGAGTCCATACCGACGTCTGTCTGCATGCCGTTCAGGATGAACGTTTAGCTAGATTATGCGCGATTGCTTATAATAGGTGAACGTTCACTTGTATATTATCCTTGAACGGTCGTTTTTTGCCGTTGAACGGACCTGAAAATGAAAAAATCCCTGCATTTTTGATTATCAAGTCGATTCAGCACCACGCAACCACTAGGTGAACGTTCAATGTTCTCTGGAGATGAGGGGGGGGGTGCCGGGCACCCTTCCCCAAAAAAGCCGTGCACGACAACGCAACGAGAAACGAAAAACGACCCCGCCGAGAATGTCCTCAGCGGGGTCGTCCGGTCTTTGCAACAGCTTGCCCGATCACGCGCTCAACGTGTCATCGCTACAGGCAGACGCCGTCCTTCCAGATGCTGATCTCGTGACAGCCGCGGCGCTCGGCGCTGGTAAGCTTGCCGCTCGCCGTGTCCAGCACCAGCTGGTACAGGTCGTGGGCAGCCTCGTCGAGCGTGCGCTCGCCGGTGGCGACCACACCGGCGTTAAAGTCCATCCAGTTGGCCTTGTGGTCGCACAGACGCTGGTTGGTGAACACCTTGAGCGTAGGCGCTGGCGCACCAAACGGCGTGCCGCGGCCGGTCGAGAACAGGATCACGTGGCAGCCGGCAGCGGTGAGTGCCGTGGTGGATACCATGTCGTTGCCCGGACCGCACAGCATGTTCAGACCATGCTTGGTAGCCTGCCCGGCGTACGGCAGCACGTCAACGATGGGGGCAGATCCGCCCTTTTGCACGCAGCCGCAGCTCTTGTCCTCGAGCGTTGTGATGCCGCCATCCTTGTTGCCGGGGCTCGGGTTCTCATAGACGACCTCGCCGTGGCTAATGAAGTAGTCCTTAAAGCCGTTGAGCATGTCGGAGGCGGCGTCAAAGACGTCCTGGCTCTCGCAACGATCAAGCAGAATGCTCTCCGCGCCAAACATCTCGGGCACCTCGGTGAGCACCGATGTGCCGCCGCGGGCGACAACCATATCGCTCACGCGACCGATCGTGGGGTTGGCGGTAATGCCCGAAAGACCGTCAGAGCCACCGCACTTAAGTCCAATAACCAGCTCGGAGGCCGGAATGGGCTCGCGCTTGGCCTGCTTGGCGAGGTCTGCCAGCTCGGCCAGAATCTTGTGGCCCTCGATCTGCTCGTCGGCTACATCCTGGCAGGTGAGGAAGCGGACGCGCTCGTGGTCGAAGTCACCGAGCTCGTCAAGCACCTGCTGGTGCGTGCAGTTCTCGCAACCGAGCGACAGGAATAGCACACCGGCCGCATTAGGATGACGCGAGAGCGCCACCAGCAGACGACGCGTCTGGGCATGGTCGGCGCCGGTCTGCGAGCAGCCAAAGGGATGCGGGAAGTAGTAGACGCCCTCGAGCGAGCCCTCGACCAGATCCTGAGCCTGCTCGCACATAGCACGCGCAACCTCGTTGACGCAGCCGACCGTGGGGATGATCCACAGCTCGTTGCGCGTCGCGGCACGACCGTCGGCGCGGCGGAAGCCCATAAAGGTCTCAGGCTCAACGGGATCCACAACCGGATGCGTGGGGTTGTAGGCGTACTCGACCTCGCCCGAAAGGTTGGTCTTCACATTGTGCGTGTGGAGCCACTGACCGGGCTGGACATCGCCCGTCACATGGCCGATAGGAAGGCCGTACTTGATGACGTCCTCCCCCGCGGCAATCGAGCGCACGGCCATCTTATGACCCTGCGGAATATCCTCCGCGGCCACGACCTCGCCCACCCCGGGAACCGCGACGGCGGTGCCCTTGGCAAGCGGCGACAGCGCGACGATCACGTTGTCGGCCGGATTGATCTGGATAGTGTTCATTGCAAATGGTCCTAACCCTACAGGTTGAGCAGAAGTCGAGACGCGGGCACGCCGTCCCGCGCCCGCGTCTGCGCCGGAAATTTACGCCTGAGCGTTGGCGAAGGCCTGCTTGGCACCCTCGGCACGCACGACGGCGAGCGCGCTGACGACAAACTCCTCAAGACCTGCGATCTGCGTAAGGTCCTCGCCCCACATCTGCTCGTTGGTGAGCACGTCGTGCACCAGTTGGGCATCGTCGGCGCCGGCATGGGCGGCGTAGAAGTCGAGCACGAAGGCGTCGTCCTGAGCGGTGTACTCGGTGCCGTCGGCGCGACGCAGGTGCAGGCCGTCGCCCTCGCGGGACACGAGCTCCTGTGTGTAGAAGGAGATGAGCGTAGCGAGGCTCGTCGCCAGGCACTTGGGCAGGTTGCCGGTCTCGGCAACGTAGTCCTTGAGCGTGGGCAGGTCGCGAGCGCGCCACTTAGCCGTGGAGTTGAGGCAGATGGAGAGCAGCGCATGATCAATAAACGGGTTGTCGAAGCGGTTTTCGACGGCGGCGGCAAAGGCCTTGCAGTCCTCGACATCCAAGTCGGCGGCAAGCGTCGGAATGACCTCGTCGTAGAGCATGGTGTTCATGAAGCCGCGAACGGTCTCGTCATGCATGCAGTCGCGCACGATATCAAAGCCGGCAACCCAAGAGCCCGGAACAAAGGCGGTATGGGCACCGTTGAGGATGCGGACCTTGCGCTTTTTGTACGGGGTGACGTCGGGAGTCACAAAGACACCCGGAAGACCAGCCTTCACAAAGGGAAGCTTCTCGGCAAGCGACTCGTCGCCCTGGATGCCCCACATCTGGAAGGGCTCGCGCACGGCCAGGAAGGGATCCTCGTAGCCCAGACGCTCAGCCACCGCGGCGGCCTCGGATGCGTCGCGGATACGGCCCGGCACGATGGTGTCGACGAGCGTGGTGCAGACGGTGCAGTCGTTGGCCATCCACTGCGCAAACTCGTCCTCCCAGCCCCAGTCGCTCACATACTGGTTCATGATGCGCAGCAACTCCTCGCCGTTGTGATCGATGAGCTCGCAGGCGAGGACGATGACGCCCGGCTTACCGGCAGCCCAGCGGGTGTGGAGCACCTGGGCAAGCTTGGCGGGGAAGCTCGCAGGTGGCATGTCGTCGGCCTTGCAGGACGGGTCATAGGCGATACCGGCCTCGGTGGTGTTGGAGACGATGATCTCTAGGTCGTCGGAGACGGCGACCTCCATCATGGCGCGGTAGTCGTCCTCACGATACGGGTTAAGGCAGCGGCTGCAGGCGCTGATCACGCGGGACTCGTCAACCGTGTTGCCGTTCTCCTTGCCGCGCACCAGCACGGTGTACAGGTCGTCCTGGGCATTGATACCGTCGGCAAAGCCAAAGGCACCGTTGATGGGCTGCACCATGACGACCTTGCCGTTCCAGCCGGTGGCCTCGTTGCCCATGTCAAAGAAACGGTCGACGAAGGCGCGCAGGAAATTGCCCTCGCCAAACTGCAGAACCTTCTCGGGAGCATCCTTGGGCAGCAAATAGCCCTTGTAGCCGATCTTCTCGAGCGCATCGTAGCTGATGTTCTCCATCTATGTGTCTCCTTAGATGTTTGTTAGCGTGCAAGCAAAACGGGGCTCCGCGTTTGGCAACGGCGCCCAGGGTTCGATGTGATTCGATGCGGGCTTAGGCCTCGTCGGTGTCCAGGTCAAAGCCAAAGTAGCGGACCGCATTGTTGTAGCTGATGTCGCGCACGATACTGCCCAGCAGCTCCATGTCGGCCGGGTACTTGCCCTGCTCGACCCACTCGCCGATCACGCTGCACAGCACGCGACGGAAGTACTCGTGGCGCGGATAGGACAGGAAAGAGCGGGAGTCGGTAAGCATGCCCACAAAGTTGCCCAGGACGCCCTCGTTAGCCAGAGCCGTGAGTTGCTCGCGCATGCCGACCTCGTTGTCGTTGAACCACCAGGCGGAGCCGTTCTGGATCTTACCGGCGGTCGGAGCCTCCTGGAAGCAGCCCATGACGGTATCGATCATGGTGTTATCGATGGGGTTCAGGCTGTACAGAATGGTCTTGGGCAGGCCGCAGGTCTCCTGAATGGAGTTGAGGAAATCGGCAAGCTGGTCGGACGGCGTGTAGTTGGAGATGCAATCGTAGCCGGTATCGGGACCGAGCTTGGCAAACATGGCGCGGTTGTTGTCGCGCTTGCAGCCAAAGTGCAGCTGCATGGCCCAGCCCAGACGGACATACTCGCCGGCAACGAACTGCATAAAGGCAGTCTTGTACTTGAGGACCTCTTCCTCGGTAAGCGGCTCGGCAGCCAGACCCTTGGCAAAGATAGCCTCGATCTCGTCGGCGGTAGCCGGGACGTACATAACGTAGTCGAGTGCGTGGTCGGAGGCGCGGCAGCCCAGCTCGTGAGCAACGTCGTAGCGCTTGGAAATGGCAGCCTTCATGCCCTCAAAGTCGCTGACCTCAACGTCGGCAACCTCGGAAAGGTGCTTGCAGTAGTCGGCAAACTCCTGGCCGCGCTCGATGCGCAAAGCGGCATCGGGGCGCATGGCGGGAACGACCTGAACGTCAAAGCTGTCGTCGGCGGCAATCTTCTTGTGCCACTCAAAGCTGTCGGCGGGGTCGTCGGTAGTGCAGATCATGCGGACGTTGGACTGCTTGATCAGGTTACGGCAGGTAAAGCTAGCCTCAGCGAGCTTGGCGTTGGCAAGGTCCCAGACCTCCTGGGCAGTCTTGCCGTTGAGGACGCCCTCGTAGCCAAAGTAGCGCTTAAGCTCCAGGTGGCTCCACTCAAAGACGGGGTTGCCGACGCAGCGACCCAGGGTCTCGGCCCACTTTTGGAACTTCTCGCGAGCAGGGGCGTCGCCAGTGATAAAGCGCTCGTCGACGCCGTTGGCACGCATCAGGCGCCACTTGTAGTGGTCGCCGCCCAGCCAAACCTCGGTGATGTTCTCGAAACGCTTGTCCTCCCAAATCTCCTTGGGAGAAATGTGGCAGTGGTAGTCGACGATGGGCATGCCCTCGGCAAAGTTGTGGAACAGCTCCTCGCCGGTCTTGGTGCTCAGCAGGAAATCCTGATCGTCCATAAAGTTTTTCATCAAACAACCCCTTTGTTTGCGGAGCGGGCGCACAATACGCTCGTCATCCTCTAGGTGAACGTTCACCATACTAATCCATTACGACTCAAAAGGTGAACGTTCACCTAACAACCATGGGGTGAACGGTAGGTTTTGCCCGTTCAACGGTTGCCGGAGCTGTGACTTGCATGCATTGCGGACCGGTTGGCGTCCCCGAACACCGAACTTGAGCGCTTTTGCTCAGGTGGGTCATGTCCCGACGTACATTTTTGGGAGTATTCAGCATTGGAGCGCGCCGTGCGCCATCCTCAGCGTCCTATTTGGAACGCAGATAGCGCCCGATCGGCATAAAAAGTGCCCCCGATGGCAAATTACGCCATCGGGGGCACTTAAAACAGTCGTTCTGCACCTCATTCAGGGCATGCCAATGCTGAATACTCCCAAAAATGCACGTCGCAAGAGGGGGTACCTGCTCAATCGGCTAAATACCCGCAAGTTCGCAGTAGCGGTCGACATTGCTGGCAAATACCATCTCGACGGCGCCCTTCTGGACGGGCTCCGTCGGGGTCCTTCCCCACAGCAGATAATCGCCCAGCGTCTTAGCGCCGCGATACGCCAGGCTCGTCGGGTCCTTATAGACAATATTGGTAAAGATACCGCGGCGCAAGGCCAGAGCACTTTCGGGAAACAGGTCGTTGCCGATCACCATGACCTGACCGGCCTTGCCGGTCGAGACGAGCGCGTCGGCAACCACTTCGGAACCAACGGCAAAAACGCTACAGATAAGTTCAGGGGCGTCCGGCGCACTCAAGCGCTTTTCGAGCTCATGCTCGAGTTGTTTGACTTGCGCATGGGCACCTGCAAGATCCTCAACCTGCCATGGAATATCACGTTCGCGCAGGTAATTGTGGAAGGCGCGGGCGGTTAGATAGTGCGAATCGGTATATGGGTCGCCTGTCAAAAGGAGCACGCGGGCGTCGGCCCCAGAAGCATGGACCAGGTTTGCCGCCTGCTCGGCCATAAGGCTGCCTGCCGTCGAATAATCGGCCAAGCTCGCACCCAAACGATTCAAATGCGGACGGTCGCCGTCGACAAGCTCAATCGTCACGCCCGCCTCGGCGATCTGCCCCAAAAGCTCAGTCGCACGATCGTCGCCCGGCGCATAGGCGAGCAAGCCATCAATCTTCTCGCCCACCTGCAGACGCTCGTCGATTTGCTCGAGTGCATCAGCGTAGCCGCCCACGCCAAATTCAACGCGCTCAACCGTAATGCCCCGGTCGATGACCTCCTGTTCAAAGCGATTGCAGCCTTCCCACAGGTAACGGAAAAAGTACGCTCCCTCGCGCGATGCGCGGGGCAGGCAAAACACCAGATTGATATCCTTGCGGCGCAGGCTTGAGGCACTTGTGTTGCGGTGATAGCCCATGGCCTCGGCCTTAGCGTTCACCTTGGCGCGCACGGATTCGCTCACGCCGGCCTTTCCCGTCAGGGCCTTGTGCACGGTATTGATGGAAACGCCAAGCTCGGCGGCTATGTCCTTCATGGTTACGCGAGCGCTCATGCGGTTACTCCGTTATAGATAAGTTGCCAATTAATAGTCCAGTTAACGATACCCCAAAAATACTCTTCGACTCGCCGTGCTCTCCCTCAAATGCACAAAGCGCCCCGCGAACGGATGCCCGCGGAGCGCTTGGATGTCCGGACCTTATTTGATACCGCGACCCAAGTCTTCGGCGATTTTGTCTACGCCCTTAAGTGCAGCGCACGTCTTTTTGTTGGAACAATGCCCCGTGCAAACGCCACCCTGAGCGCAGTCGGCGCAGGTGCCCTTGCGGTAGATGCGCACGCATACCGCGACAAACGCAATACCGATAACAGCCAGTACAACAATATCGATAGGTGCCATAGCAAGCCTCCTCTAGTTAACCACCACTTACTTTACCCCATTCTCCACCTACCAAAAAGGGACAGGTTTATTTTGGTCGGTTTTATCTGCGGAAACGCCACATCTTAACTTCTGGGGCAAAGTAATCTGTCTCCCATGCACAAAAAGCCCGGGGTCGCTGGGACACCCGGGCTCGTGGAAAGGGGTTAATCCTTATTCGGACTTAAGCGGAAACTGCGGCGGAAGCAGTGTTGGTCTCGTCCTCGTCGGTCCATGCATGCTTGGGCATGGGACGGAAGATCTGGAAGAGCATCGCAACCAGCAGCACGATGGCCACAATCGTCCAGATACCAAACTGTCCAAGAACAAGCAAGTTGTAGAACTGGTTGATGAACAGGCCGATCACCCAAGCGAAGGCGCACTCGTAACCGATGGCGATCGCAGTCCACTTGCCGGAATCCATCTGGTTGCGGATGGTGCCAATGGCGGCAAAGCACGGAGCGCACAGCAGGTTGAAGGCGCCGAAGGCAACGCAAGCGCCCATGGTGGGGAACATGCCGGCAAACGCGGTCCACAGGCTCGGGTCGGTCTCGCCCGCGTCGGCGACGGACAGCAGCGAGCCGGCGGTGGCGACGACGTTCTCCTTGGCGACGAGACCCGAGACGGTCAGCGCGGTGGCCTGCCAGGTGCTAAAGCCGAGCGGGGCGAAGATCCAAGCGACCAGGTTGCCGAGCATGGCAAGCACGGAGTAGTCCATGAACTCCTCGGGGATGCCGTCCATCGCAGGCAGGAAACCAAAAGAACCGTTGTAGCTACCAAAGTTGGAGAGGAACCAAACCACGACGGTGGACGCGAAGATGACCGTGCCGGCCTTCTTGATAAAGGCCCAGCAGCGCTCCCACACGTGCAGCGCCCAAGAGCGGATCGCCGGGAAGTGGTAGGCAGGAAGCTCCATAACGAACGGCGTCGGGCGACCGGCGAAGAGCTTGGTCTTCTTGAGCATGAGGCCCGAGGCGATGACGGCAAAGACGCCCAGGAAGTAGAAGAGCGGGCTGATCCACGCGGCGGTGGTGGAAGAATCGCCGATGATGGAGCCCATGAGCAGGGCGATGATCGGCAGCTTGGCGCCGCAGGGGATGAACGTGGTGGTCATGACCGTCATGCGGCGGTCCTTCTCGTTCTCGATGGTCTTGGTAGCCATGACGCCGGGGACGCCGCAGCCCGAGGACACGAGCATGGGGATAAAGGACTTACCGGACAGGCCAAAGCGGCGGAACACGCGGTCCATGATGAAGGCGACGCGGGCCATGTAACCGCAGTCCTCCAGGAAGGACAGCATGACGAACAGCAGGAACATCTGCGGCACAAAGCCGAAGATGGCGCCCAGGCCGCCGACGATACCGTCACAGACGAGCGAATCGACCAGGCCGCCGTCCTCGGTGCCACCCGCCACAAGGGCGTCGTGCACCACGGTGGTAATACCCGGAACATAGGGGCCGTACTGTGCCGGGTCGACCGAGTCGGCATTGTCGCCCGCAGCCTCGACAGCTGCGTCGTAGGCGTCGCGACCCTGGCCGAGCACATACCAGCCGTCGGTGCCGAAGAGCTGGTCGTTGGTGAAGTCGGTCACCGTGCCGCCCAAGGTAGAAACGGCGATGTAGTACACGCAGAACATGATGACCACAAAGATCGGCAGGCCCAGGATACGATTGGTAACCACGCGGTCGATCTTCTCGGAGGTGCTCATCTTGGCCGGAGCCTTGGTCATGCACTCATCGATGATGTGCGCGATGACGCCATAGCGCTCACCGGTGATGATGGACTCGGCATCGTCGTCGCAGTCCTGCTCGCACTGGGCGACCAGCTGCTCCACGCGAGCAGCCTTCTCCTTAGTGAGGTTGATGAGCTTGCAGGCGTCCGCGTCGCGCTCGAACAGCTTGACGGCGTAATAGCGGCGCTTTTTGGCGGGAACGCTTGCCGGCAGATTGTTCTCGATGTGGTCCAGAACGTCCTCGATGGAGGAATCGAACTTGTGCTCCGGCACCTGGCCCTTAGAAGCAGCGGACTTCTTGACCTGCTCGAAGAGTTCCTTGATGCCCTTGTTCTTAAGAGCCGAGATCATCATGACCGGGCAACCGAGCTTCTTGGAAAGCTTGTCCGTGTCGATCTTATCGCCGTTCTTCTCGACCAGGTCGGCCATGTTGAGGGCAACGACCACGGGCAGGCCGGTCTCGATAACCTGAAGCGCCAGGTACAGGTTACGCTCGAGGTTGGTGGCATCGACGACCTGAACGACAACATCGGGCTCGCCGCTCATGAGGTAATCGCGCGAGCATTGCTCCTCGGGGCTGTAGGGGGAAAGCGAGTAGATGCCAGGGAGGTCCGTGATGGTAACGTTCTTGTCGCTTAGGAGCTTGGCTTCCTTTTTCTCAACCGTGACGCCGGGCCAGTTGCCAACGTAGCCGTTGGCGCCGGTGATCAGGTTGAAAAGCGTGGTCTTGCCGCAGTTGGGGTTACCCGCCAGCGCGACATGGATCTGAGAATCCGCCATTCAATCCTTCTTCCTTGTGTGCCTGCGCTGCTTTCTCCGCGCAGGCTGGATAATGTGCTTCAAAGTGCTGCATTAAGTTAGAAAAACCTAACTTTATCTGCAGAAATATACGTAGCAAGCCCCTACTGGACCTCGACGACGGCCGCCTCCTCCTTGCGGATGGAAAGCTCGTAGCCGCGCACGTTGATCTCGACCGGATCGCCGAGCGGTGCTACCTTTACGACCTTGAACGAAGTGCCCTTGATGAGCCCCAGGTCCATAAGGTGGCGGCGAAGCGCGCCCTCACCGTGAAGCTTGACGATGGTGGAGCTCTCGCCCACCTTAACGTCACCCAACGTCTTCATCCTCTTGTCCCCCTTTCGGTTTTTATCAAATGCTGTGGACTAACCGACGGTCATGATGTGCATGGCAACCTTGGAATCGATGCCAAAGCGTGCGCCGAGCACAGTGACGATGATATTGGCGCCACTCGAGCTCACCACGTGGATTTCGCTGCCCTCGACAAAGCCGAGGTCCTTGAGGTGGTGCTTCATATCCTCATTGCCCTTTACACGAGACACGCGCACGGTTTCGCCCGCTTTTACCATCGAAAGCGGCATTGCCGGCATCTGCGGTCCGCAAGACATGAGTGGCTCCTAACGTCAGTTCGTCCTCAACATCGACGCGGTAAAAGTTAACCACGCCTATGTTCGCTTTAGTAAACTAACACGTGGTTAACTTTTTGGAAAGGGTCCCCATTCAGATTTCGAAAAAGTTTCCTATACGAAACAAAAGGGCGCGGCAAAGACCATCTCTTTGCGGTGCCTTGTCATACCAATTTATGCAACAAGGGGACTGTCCCCTTGTCACATTGTTGAGGTTAGAGCGAGAGGTTTCTGATCGACGTGACGCAGGAGGCCTCATCCACGCCCGAAACGCGGAACACGACGTCTTCGCCACATTCGCCACAGAGTGCCATGAGCCCTATAACGTCGCGACCGTCGGTATGGCGGTCACCGATGCTGACCGACACGTCACTACGATGCTTGGCGATAATGTCATAGAGCAGCGCAACCGGGCGGGCATGCAATCCCAACGGATCTTTAATCGTCTTTGTAAACTCGACCATGTCCCCTCCCACGACATCGTACATTCGGCTGGCAAACCCAGCCATGTGGTAGTTATTGTAGCGTTAGATGCTTGTTGAAGCCCGCCAGAAGGCTCAACCGGAAAGTGCGACCCGTTATTTGGCTGGATTCTGGGACGCAGTTTCCCAAAGGGGCCTGTTTGGGAAACTGCGACCCGTTTTGGACGCAAATTCTGGGACGTAGTTTCCGCGACGCCCAGTCAACCTATACCCTCGCAACCTCGGCGTATAAAAAACGAGGGAAGGCACGCGTCCTTCCCTCGCAACGGGCAATATGTAGTCGCTCGCCTACATCAGGCGCAGGCTGACGTCCTTGAGCTGGGCGCCGGAAACGGCACTCGGGGCGCCCGACATGAGGTCGGAGCCGCTGGCCGTCTTGGGGAACGCCATGACGTCGCGGATGGAGTCAGAGCCGGTGAGCAGCATGCACACGCGGTCCAGGCCCAGAGCGAAACCGCCCATCGGGGGCGCACCAAACTTGAGGGCCTCCATGAGGAAGCCAAACTGCGACTCGGCACGCTCCTCGGTAAAGCCCAGGAGCTTGAGCATGGACATCTGCATCTCGGCGTTGTGGATACGCATACCGCCGCCGCCGGCCTCAAAGCCGTCCATGACAAAGTCGTAGGTGCAAGAACCAGCCGCCAGCGGATCGGCCTCGATCTTGGCGATGTCGGTCTCGGTCGGCAGGGTAAAGGGCTGGTGCTCGGCAGCATAGGCCTTGCGATCCTCGTCCCAATGGAACAGCGGGAAGTTGACGACCCACAGGAAGTCGTGGCCCTCGCGCTTGATCTCGAGCGCGTTGGCCATGTGGGAACGCATGCCGCCCAGGATCTCGTCGGAGAGCAGGCGCGGGCCGGCGGCGAACATCACAAGGTCGCCGGGCTCGACGTCCATGCGCTCGCGCAGAGCCGCCATCTCCTCGTCCGAGAAGAACTTGACGATGGGGCTGTTGATGGAGCCGTCCTCGCGGAAGGCGATCCATGCCAGGCCCTTGGCGCCAAACGTGGAGGCCACGCCGGCGAGCTTATCGATCTTGGCACGTGCCCAGGCACCGGCGCCCTTGGCGTTGATGGCCTTGACGACAGAGCCCTCCTCATTTGCGGCGGTCGCAAAGACCTTGAACTTGGAGTTGGCAAAGATGTCGGTCAGGTCGACCAGGTGCATGCCATAGCGGGTATCGGGCTTGTCGGAGCCATAGGTGTCCATGGCATCCCAGTAGTTCATGCGACGCAGCGGCGTGGGCATCTCGACACCCATGCGACCGAAGGCATCGGCAAGAACCTCTTCGAGCGCGCTCATGACATCGTTCTGGTCCACGAAGGACATCTCGATATCGACCTGGGTGAACTCGGGCTGACGGTCGGCACGCAGGTCCTCGTCGCGGAAGCACTTGGCAACCTGGTAGTAGCGCTCGACGCCACCGACCATGAGCAGCTGCTTCAGGAGCTGCGGGGACTGCGGCAGGGCGTAGAAGTTGCCCGGCTGAATACGGCTGGGAACGATGAAGTCGCGGGCGCCCTCGGGCGTGGACTTGAACAGGGAGGGCGTCTCAACCTCCATGAACTCACGGTTGTGCAGCGCCTCGCGAATGGCAAAGGTGAAGTCGGAGCGCAGCTTGAGGTTGGCCATCATTTCGGGACGACGGAGGTCCAGATAGCGATAGCGCAGGCGGGTGTCCTCGCTGGTCTCGATGCCGTCCTCGATCTGGAACGGCGGGGTGACGGACGTATTGAGTACCTCGGCGTGGTCGGTCAGGACCTCGATCTCGCCGGTCGCGAGCTTGGTGTTGGTGGTCTCCTCGCCACGAGCGCGCACGACGCCGTGGATCTTGATGGGCCACTCGGGACGCATGGTCTCGGCGATCTTAAAGGCATCGCCGTCGGAGTGCTCGGGGTCGAAGGTGAGCTGCGTGATGCCCTCGCGGTCGCGAAGGTCACAGAAGATAAGGCCGCCGTGGTCGCGGCGACGGCTCACCCAACCGGTGAGGGTGACCTCTTCGCCCACGTTCTCGAAGCGAAGCTCGCCGCAGGTACGGGTGTGCATGGAATGCTCATCGATGGGACGGGTCTGGCTCATACCAGTGATCCTCCTTTATGGATCTGTGCCGCCCCGTGTCGTTCCGGGCGGCGTCGTACAGATTTGCCCAGCCTGCGTAAACCGCGCAGCCGGGCATGGCGTTCTATCTTATCGCACCCGCGTCGATGTGCCGCGAAAAAGTAGCTCTTGCCCAAAGACTTGACGGAGACGAAACAATTGACGCGGCCTGGCCGTCGCCCAAGCGCGCGGCGTGCGACAATGTGCCCCAATACAACCGCACTCGGAAAGGCCCGTCATGACCGCACGCCTCATCGTTATGGATATCGACTCCACGCTCATCAACCAGGAGGTCATCGACCTGTTGGGCGAGGAGGCCGGCGTGGGCGAGCAGGTAGCGCAGATCACCGAGCGCGCCATGCGCGGCGAGCTCGACTTTAAGCAGGCGCTCGAGGAACGCGTGGGGCTGCTTGCCGGCTTGGATGAGAGCGTATTCGAGCGCACCTTTGAGCGCGTGACGTTTACCCCCGGCGCGCTGGAGCTTGTGCGCTCGGCACACAGCAAGAGCTGGAAGGTCGGCGTGGTAAGCGGCGGCTTTCACGAAGTCGCCGACAAGATCGTGGCCGCCGCGGGCATCGACTTTTGCCTCGCTAACCGCCTGGAGGTCGTGGACGGCAAGCTCACCGGTAAGCTGGCGGCAGACATCGTGACCAAGGAGTCCAAGCTCATCCAGCTGCTGGATTGGGCGGTTGAGTGCGGTGTCGACATGGCCCACACCGTCGCGATCGGCGACGGCGCCAACGACATCCCCATGATTCAGGCCGCGGGCACGGGCATCGCGTTTTGCGCCAAGCCCAAGACGCGCGAGGCCGCCCCGTTTGCCATCGACGAGCGCAACCTGATGCTCGCCATGGACATCATCCTGCGTGACTAGCCGATCCGTCTAACAATTGAATCAGTCTGTCCTATAGTTTCCGAACAATTTTGTCTTAGTGTTCGGAAACATACCCTTTGAGTGCTAGACTTTGCGCCGTCGAAGGGAACATATATGGATAAGCGAGATCTTGAGCAGCTGCTGAGCGATGTTGCCGGCGGATCAGTCGCCCCTGCCGACGCGCTTACGCGCATCCAGACGGCGCCAACCGCCGATCTGGGTTTTGCGCAGCTCGATCTTTCGCGCGGGGTGCGCCAGGGAGCCGGCGAGGTTGTCTACGGCGCCGGTAAAACCGCCGAGCAGATTGCCGCCATTATCGAAGCGCTGCACGATGCCGGCCAGGAGCGCATCCTGGTCACGCGCCTGGACGCCGAAAAGGCAGACCGCACCTCGGAGCTCCTCGACAACGGCATCGACCTGGGATATGTCCCGGACGCACAGCTCGCCCTCGTGGGAGGCAAGCCCTCCCCTACCGGCAACGGACGCATCGTCGTCGCCTGCGCCGGCACGAGCGACCTGCCCGTCGCCGAGGAAGCCGCATTGACGGCCGAGTTCTATGGCAACGAGGTCGACCGCCTCTACGACGTGGGTGTCGCCGGCCTGCACCGTCTGCTCGCGCATGCCGAGGAACTTGCCCAGGCACAGGTGGTCATCGCCATCGCCGGCATGGAAGGCGCGCTGGCGAGCGTTATCGGCGGCCTGGTGAGCTGTCCGGTCATTGCCGTTCCCACCAGCGTGGGCTACGGCGCGAGCTTTGGTGGCGTAGCCGCACTGCTCGCCATGCTCAACTCCTGCGCCAGCGGCGTTTCGGTCGTCAATATCGACAACGGCTTTGGTGCCGCATACCAGGCAAGTCTTATCAATCATCTGAGCGCCGGCACACCCCGCGCCCGTTAAGGAGCATTCCATGTCTAACCATCAGCACACGCTTATCATCGATGGCACCTCGGGCATCAGCGGCGATATGACCGTCGCGGCCCTGCTCGACCTGGGCGCCAACGAGGAGCACCTGCGCGAACAGCTCGCCACGCTGCCGGTCGACGGCTTTTCGATCGCCGTGACGCGCGTAAACAAGCATGGCATCGACGCCTGCGATTTCGACGTTCAGCTGGCAGAAGAGCTCGAGAACCACGATCACGATATGGCCTGGCTCTACGGCAACGAAGCAGCTGCCGAGCACACGCACGAGCATGAGCATCACCATCATGATCATGGTGAGCACGAACACGAGCACACACACAACCACGACCATGACCATGAGGCCCACGGTCATGGCCACGAGGGCCATCATCACGCCCACCACCATCACCACCGTTCTTTGGCGGACGTCACAGCCATCATCGACGGCTCGCAGCTAAGCGATGGCGCCAAGCGTCGCGCCCTCGCCATTTTTTCCGTACTCGCCGCTGCCGAGGCCAAGGCTCACGGCAAAACGCCCGACACCGTCCTGTTTCACGAGGTGGGCGCCGTCGACTCCATCGTCGACGTCTGCTCTGTCGCCATCTGCCTCGACGACCTTGGTATTGAGGACATCGTGGTCGAGTCGCTCTCCGAGGGTCACGGCACCATCCACTGTGCCCACGGCCTCATGCCCATTCCCGTCCCCGCTGTCGTCAACCTGTGCCAGGCGGGCAATATCGCCCTCACGCCTGCACCGGTCGCCGGCGAGCTCGTGACGCCGACGGGCGCCGCCATCGTCACCGCGCTGCGCACGTCCGACCAACTGCCCTCACGCTACCGCATCGAAGCCGTCGGCTACGGCGCCGGCAAACGCCCCTACGAAGGTTGCTCCGGTACGCTCCGCTGCCTGCTCGTTCACGCGGACGCATAGCCATGGATGCCCGCAAGGCAAAAAGCCGCGCTGCGATCGTCGCGGCGTTCTCCGAGCTGCTGCGCGAAGAGGACTACGGCAAGATCACCGTCGGTGACATCATCGCTCGCGCCCATGTGGGTCGGGCCACGTTCTACGGCCTCTTCAAGAGCAAAGATGACCTACTCGCTGAGCTCGTGTGCGATATCTGCACCCATGCCCTCGACGATGACGGTACGCCCCTCGATGATCCGCTCGTGCAGGTCGAGCATATCCTCAACAACCTCTGGGAGCGCCGCCAGGGCGTTCGAGCCCTCGTAGCCGGCGCCGGCTCACGCGTCTTCGCCGATTGCCTACGTAAGACCATCATGTCACGAGCAGCCGAAACCGTCCCCAACGACCCAAACGGCCCCGCCGCCACCATGGATCGCAGCTTCCTACTACACCACATAGCCTCAAGCTTCGTAGGAATGGTCCAATGGTGGGCCTGGCACAACTTCCAAGCAGACAAAGCCGACGTAGCCAAAGACTACCTCTCAGCCATAAAGCCCCTCTTCACCTAAGTAAGAAGCTCATCCCAAATCATCGACCCAACCCAGGCCGCCACGCATCCCAAAGTGTCATTCACACTTCAACGCCCCCAACAGCAACAAGCCCCTCCCATCTATATTCAGATATATATGTTGGGCTGCTTGTTCGAAGGCAACTGGATTCCCGCAGGGTCCGGGC
>SKEW01001088.1_pt1 | contig 18069 bp, 18 predicted proteins | sample 4841441 | NCBI WGS metagenome assembly SKEW01 (sample SAMN11008799, study PRJNA524170) | human gut metagenome | isolation source: fecal sample from pouch patient p41 | place: Israel: Tel-Aviv | reverse complement strand
GGCACTCCCGTAAGGAGGTCTGCGAGAAATACCAGATGAATAATGGGTATTTCAGTACAACACTGGGGAGACTTATACGGCTGAATGCTCTTGCAGCAAGGCTTGCACCTTATTATACAGATGAGTCCTCGGCATTTGACTAAATTATGGCATTCCGGAGTTTCTGGAAGATAAAAAAAGAAGCCCTTATCAGAAAGCAGACAGGTTATATCAGTATTCTGTCGATAAATAACCTGCCCTGAAAATACGAGAATATTATTTGCATTGATCTGGTTATTAAAGGTAATCGGGTCATTTTAAGTTGCCAGATATCTCTGGTGTGTTCAGTAATGAAAAAGAGGTTGTTATTTATGATTAAGTCGGTTATTGCCGGTGCGGTAGCTATGGCAGTGGTGTCTTTTGGTGCAAATGCTGCTGATACCGTTGCGCCATCTCAGGGGTCAGGGCAGGTGAACTTTAAAGGGACTGTTATTGATGCCCCGTGTGGCATTGAAACGCAGTCAGCAAATCAGACTATTGATTTTGGCCAGATTTCGAAATTGTTTCTGGAGAATGGTGGAACCACCCAGCCGAAAGATCTTGATATTAAGCTTGTGAATTGCGATATCACCAATTTTAAAAAGGCAGCTACACCAGGCGGTGTAGCTAAGACAGGTACGGTATCCCTGACTTTTGCAGGTGTGCCTGCAGGAAACGCAAGTGACATGCTGAAGACCGTTGGTGAAACCAATACTGCTATTGTGGTTCTTAATCCACATGGCTCGCGTGTGAAGTTTGACGGTAAAACGTCAACGGGGCCTTCTAATCTGGTTGATGGTAATAATACTCTCCACTTTACAACCTATGTAATGAAAGATGATAGTGGCAACTCTGTAAAAGAAGGTGCCTTCTCAGCAGTTGCAAATTTCAACCTGACTTATCAGTAATACTGATAATCCGGTCTGATAAACAGCGGATTTTTCCGCTGTTTATTTCTCAGGGTATTTATCATGAGACTGCGATTCTCTGTTCCACTTTTCTTTTTTTGCTGTGTGTTTGTTCATGGTGTTTTTGCCGGTCCGTTTCCTCCGCCCGGCATGTCCCTTCCTGAATACTGGGGAGAAGAACACGTATGGTGGGACGGCAGGGCTGCTTTTCATGGTGAGGTTGTCAGACCTGCCTGTACTCTGGCGATGGAAGACGCCTGGCAGATTATCGATATGGGGGAAACCCCGGTTCGGGATTTACAGAATGGTTTCTCCGGACCTGAAAGAAAATTCAGCCTCCGGCTCAGGAACTGTGAATTTAACAGTCAGGGTGGGAACCTTTTCTCTGATTCCCGGATAAGGGTGACTTTCGATGGCGTCCGGGGTGAAACGCCGGATAAGTTTAATTTATCCGGTCAGGCAAAAGGAATTAATCTGCAGATAGCTGATGCCAGGGGAAATATTGCCCGGGCAGGGAAAGTAATGCCTGCAATACCATTGACGGGTAATGAAGAAGCGCTGGATTACACCCTCAGAATTGTGCGAAACGGAAAAAAACTTGAAGCCGGAAATTATTTTGCCGTGCTGGGATTCCGGGTCGATTATGAGTGAGTCACTCCGGTGAGATGTCCGGTTATTTATCTTTTTTGTGAATCTGGTGATGCGTGGAATGAAAGACAGAATACCTTTTGCAGTCAACAATATTACCTGTGTGATATTGTTGTCTCTGTTTTGTAACGCAGCCAGTGCCGTTGAGTTTAATACAGATGTACTTGACGCGGCGGACAAGAAAAATATTGACTTCACCCGTTTTTCAGAAGCCGGTTATGTTCTGCCGGGGCAATATCTTCTGGATGTGATTGTTAACGGGCAAAGTATTTCTCCCGCATCGTTACAGATTTCATTTGTTGAACCTCAGTCGTCAGGAGATAAGGCAGAAAAAAAATTGCCACAGGCCTGTCTGACATCAGATATGGTCAGACTGATGGGGTTAACAGCAGAATCTCTGGATAAAGTTGTTTACTGGCATGATGGTCAGTGTGCGGATTTTCATGGGTTGCCGGGAGTGGATATTCGTCCTGATACCGGAGCGGGCGTATTACGCATCAATATGCCGCAGGCCTGGCTTGAGTATTCTGATGCCACCTGGCTGCCTCCCTCACGCTGGGACGACGGCATTCCCGGACTGATGCTGGATTATAACCTCAACGGGACGGTTTCCCGTAATTATCAGGGAGGAGACTCTCATCAGTTCAGTTATAACGGGACTGTGGGGGGGAATCTGGGGCCCTGGCGCCTGCGGGCTGACTATCAGGGAAGCCGGGAGCAGAGCCGCTACAACGGGGAAAAAACGACAAACAGAAATTTCACATGGAGTCGCTTTTATCTGTTCCGTGCCATTCCACGATGGCGGGCAAACCTGACGCTGGGCGAGAATAATATCAACTCAGATATATTCCGGTCATGGAGTTATACGGGAGCCAGCCTGGAAAGCGATGACCGGATGCTGCCACCCAGACTGCGAGGCTATGCACCGCAGATTACCGGGATTGCGGAGACTAATGCCCGTGTTGTGGTGTCGCAGCAGGGACGGGTGCTGTACGACTCGATGGTCCCCGCAGGGCCATTCAGTATTCAGGACCTGGACAGTTCAGTTCGCGGACGTCTTGATGTTGAGGTTATTGAACAGAACGGACGGAAGAAAACCTTTCAGGTCGATACGGCCTCGGTTCCTTATCTGACGCGTCCGGGACAGGTCCGGTATAAACTTGTCTCCGGTCGTTCCCGCGGATACGGGCATGAGACCGAAGGGCCTGTATTTGCGACCGGAGAGGCGTCCTGGGGGCTCAGTAACCAGTGGTCGCTGTATGGCGGGGCTGTGCTTGCCGGTGATTATAATGCACTGGCAGCCGGTGCCGGCTGGGACCTGGGTGTGCCGGGGACCCTTTCCGCTGATATCACGCAGTCAGTAGCCCGTATTGAGGGAGAGAGAACGTTTCAGGGAAAATCCTGGCGTCTTAGCTACTCCAAACGGTTTGATAATGCGGATGCCGACATTACGTTCGCCGGGTATCGTTTCTCAGAGCGAAACTATATGACCATGGAGCAGTACCTGAACGCCCGCTACCGTAATGATTACAGCAGTCGGGAAAAAGAGATGTATACCGTTACGCTGAATAAAAACGTGGCGGACTGGAACACCTCTTTTAACCTGCAGTACAGCCGTCAGACATACTGGGACATACGGAAAACGGACTATTATACGGTGAGCGTCAACCGCTACTTTAATGTTTTCGGACTGCAGGGTGTGGCGGTTGGATTGTCAGCCTCAAGGTCTAAATATCTGGGGCGTGATAACGATTCTGCTTACCTGCGTATATCCGTGCCGCTGGGGACGGGGACTGCGAGCTACAGTGGCAGTATGAGTAATGACCGTTATGTGAATATGGCCGGCTACACTGACACGTTCAATGACGGTCTGGACAGCTACAGCCTGAACGCCGGCCTTAACAGTGGCGGTGGACTGACATCGCAACGTCAGATTAATGCCTATTACAGTCATCGTAGTCCGCTGGCAAATTTGTCCGCGAATATTGCATCCCTGCAGAAAGGATATACGTCTTTCGGCGTCAGTGCTTCCGGTGGGGCAACAATTACCGGAAAAGGTGCGGCGTTACATGCAGGGGGAATGTCCGGTGGAACACGTCTTCTTGTTGACACGGATGGTGTGGGAGGTGTACCGGTTGATGGCGGGCAGGTGGTGACAAATCGCTGGGGAACGGGCGTGGTGACTGACATCAGCAGTTATTACCGGAATACAACCTCTGTTGACCTGAAGCGCTTACCGGATGATGTGGAAGCAACCCGTTCTGTTGTGGAATCGGCGCTGACAGAAGGTGCCATTGGTTACCGGAAATTCAGCGTGCTTAAAGGGAAACGTCTGTTTGCAATACTGCGTCTTGCTGATGGCTCTCAGCCCCCGTTTGGTGCCAGTGTAACCAGTGAAAAAGGCCGGGAGCTGGGCATGGTGGCCGACGAAGGCCTTGCCTGGCTGAGTGGCGTGACGCCGGGGGAAACCCTGTCGGTAAACTGGGATGGAAAAATACAGTGTCAGGTAAATGTACCGGAGACAGCAATATCTGACCAGCAGTTATTGCTTCCCTGTACGCCTCAGAAATAAATGAAAGTCCGGAATATTAACGGCTGATGAATGCGGTTATGCCATTTTCCGGACCAGGTGAAATTACAGAATGTGGAAATTAAGTATGATTCGAAAAAAGATTCTGATGGCTGCCATCCCCCTGTTTGTTATATCCGGGGCAGACGCTGCTGTTTCGCTGGACAGAACCCGCGCGGTGTTTGACGGGAGTGAGAAGTCAATGACGCTTGATATCTCCAATGATAACAAACAACTGCCCTATCTTGCTCAGGCATGGATAGAAAATGAAAATCAGGAAAAAATTATTACAGGGCCGGTTATTGCCACCCCTCCGGTTCAGCGCCTTGAGCCGGGTGCGAAAAGCATGGTCAGGCTGAGTACCACACCGGATATCAGTAAACTTCCTCAGGACAGGGAATCACTGTTTTATTTTAATCTCCGGGAAATACCGCCGAGGAGTGAAAAGGCCAATGTACTGCAGATAGCCTTACAGACCAAAATAAAGCTTTTTTATCGCCCGGCAGCAATTAAAACCAGACCAAATGAAGTATGGCAGGACCAGTTAATTCTGAACAAAGTCAGCGGTGGGTATCGTATTGAAAACCCGACCCCCTATTATGTCACTGTTATTGGTCTGGGAGGAAGTGAAAAGCAGGCAGAGGAAGGTGAGTTTGAAACCGTGATGCTGTCTCCCCGTTCAGAGCAGACAGTAAAATCGGCAAATTATAATACCCCTTATCTGTCTTATATTAACGACTATGGTGGTCGCCCGGTACTGTCGTTTATCTGTAATGGCAGCCGTTGCTCTGTGAAAAAAGAGAAATAATGTACCGCAATAACGGTTAAATGCGGGTGGGATATTATGGTTGTGAATAAAACAACAGCAGTACTGTATCTTATTGCACTGTCGCTGAGTGGTTTCATCCATACTTTCCTGCGGGCTGAAGAGCGGGGTATATACGATGACGTCTTTACTGCAGATGAGTTGCATCATTACCGGATAAATGAACGGGGGGGACGCACCGGAAGCCTGGCAGTCAGTGGTGCACTGCTGTCCTCACCCTGCACGCTGGTGAGTAATGAGGTGCCGTTAAGCCTCCGGCCGGAGAATCACTCTGCGGCAGCCGGAGCTCCTCTGATGCTGAGGCTGGCAGGATGTGGGGACGGTGGTGCACTTCTGCCCGGAAAACGGGGCGTTGCGATGACAGTCTCCGGCTCACTGGTAACCGGTCACGGAACCGGAAGTGCTTTACTTCCTGACCGTAAGCTATCCGGCTGTGACCATCTTGTTATACATGATGGTGATACCTTTTTACTGTGCCGGCCTGACCGGCGGCAGGAGGAGATGCTGGCCGCCTGGAGGAAAAGGGCGACACAGGAGGGTGAGTATTCTGATGCCAGGAGCAATCCGGCCATGCTGCGTCTGAGCATAAAATATGAGTAAGGGAATGTGATGATAAAAAGCACAGGCGCTCTTTTACTGTTTGCCGCACTGTCTGCCGGACAGGCAATAGCCTCAGATGTGGCATTCAGGGGTAATCTGCTTGACAGACCCTGCCATGTGTCCGGTGACAGTCTGAATAAACATGTCGTCTTCAAAACCCGGGCGTCCAGGGATTTCTGGTATCCGCCCGGACGTTCGCCGACAGAGTCGTTTGTCATCAGGCTGGAAAACTGCCATGCAACAGCAGTTGGCAAAATTGTGACACTGACCTTTAAGGGGAGGGAGGAGGCGGCCCTCCCGGGCCATCTGAAGGTAACCGGAGTGAATTCCGGCCGGTTAGGCATTGCACTGCTGGACACCGATGGCAGCAGTCTGCTGAAACCCGGCACTTCCCATAACAAAGGCCAGGGAGAAAAGGTTACCGGAAACAGTCTTGAGCTTCCTTTCGGCGCGTATGTTGTGGCAACGCCGGAAGCCCTGCGGACGAAGAGTGTGGTACCCGGTGATTATGAAGCAACAGCCACGTTTGAATTGACATATCGTTAGCAAAATTTTTGTACAGGATATTTCAGATGAAAAAGATAAGAGGTTTGTGTCTTCCGGTAATGCTGGGGGCAGTGTTAATGTCTCAGCATGTACATGCAGCTGATAATCTGACCTTTAAAGGAAAACTGATTATTCCTGCCTGTACTGTAAGCAACACAACTGTTGACTGGCAGGATGTAGAGATTCAGACATTGAGCCCAGATGGAAGCGGACATCAAAAAGACTTTTCTGTCGGTATGAACTGCCCCTATAGCCTGGGAACCATGAAAGTCACAATAACATCAAATGGTCAGACCGGTAATTCGATACTGGTGCCTGATACTTCAACCGCTTCTGGTGGTGGGTTACTTGTTTATCTTTATAACAGTAATGCAGGAAATATTGGGACTGCGATAACTTTAGGGACTCCATTTACGCCCGGAAAAATCACAGGAACAGCACCAGCCAGAAAGATTACTCTTTACGCAAAACTTGGATATAAAGGGGATATGAGAAAGCTGCAGGCTAAAGCATTTTCTGCAACAGCAACGCTGGTTGCATCATATTCGTAATGCTATCAGTTAAAATACGCCGATTTTATATCTCATAAAATAAAATATTTTCTGTACCGCTCTCCGGAGGGGGAATGACTCGTTTATCATTATTTATATCGTTGCTTCTTACATCGGTCGCTGTACTGGCTGATGTGCAGATTAGCATCAGGGGAAATGTTTATATCCCCCCATGCACTATTAATAACGGGCAGAATATTGTTGTTGATTTTGGGAATATTAATCCTGAGCACGTGGACAACTCACGTGGTGAGGTAACAAAAACCATAAGCATATCCTGTACGTATAAGAGTGGCTCACCCTGGATAAAGGTCACAGGTAATGCAATGGCTGGGCAGACTAATGTACTGGCAACAAATATAGCCAATTTTGGTATAGCGTTGTATCAGGGAAAAGGAATGTCAACACCTCTTACATTAGGTAATGGTTCAGGAAATGGTTACAGAGTGACAGCAGGTCTGGACACAGCACGTTCAACGTTCACCTTTACTTCAGTGCCCTTTCGTAATGGCAGCAGGACACTGAATGGCGGGGATTTCCGGACCACGGCCAGTATGAGCATGATTTATAACTGAGTCATACCTAAATGAATAACTGTAATTACGGAAGTGATTTCTGATGAAAAAATGGTTCCCAGCTTTGTTATTTTCCTTGTGTGTGTCTGGTGAGTCCTCTGCATGGAATAATATTGTCTTTTACTCCCTTGGAGACGTTAACTCTTATCAGGGAGGGAATGTGGTGATTACTCAAAGGCCACAATTTATAACTTCGTGGCGCCCGGGCATTGCTACGGTAACCTGGAATCAGTGTAATGGTCCTGAGTTCGCTGATGGCTCCTGGGCTTACTACAGGGAGTATATTGCGTGGGTAGTATTCCCCAAAAAGGTTATGACCAAAAATGGATATCCCTTATTTATTGAGGTTCATAATAAAGGTAGCTGGAGTGAGGAGAATACTGGTGACAATGACAGCTATTTTTTTCTCAAGGGGTATAAGTGGGATGAGCGGGCCTTTGATGCAGGTAATTTGTGTCAGAAACCAGGAGAAAAAAACCGTCTGACTGAGAAATTTAACGATATTATTTTTAAAGTCGCCCTACCTGCAGATCTTCCTTTAGGGGATTATTCTGTTACAATTCCATACACTTCCGGCATGCAGCGTCATTTCGCGAGTTACTTGGGGGCCCGTTTTAAAATCCCATACAATGTGGCCAAAACCCTCCCAAGAGAGAATGAAATGTTATTCTTATTTAAGAATATCGGCGGATGCCGTCCTTCTGCACAGTCTCTGGAAATAAAGCATGGTGATCTGTCTATTAATAGCGCTAATAATCATTATGCGGCTCAGACTCTTTCTGTGTCTTGCGATGTGCCTGCAAATATTCGTTTTATGCTGTTAAGAAATACAACTCCGACATACAGCCATGGTAAGAAATTTTCGGTTGGTCTGGGGCATGGCTGGGACTCCATTGTTTCAGTTAACGGGGTGGACACAGGAGAGACAACGATGAGATGGTACAAAGCAGGTACACAAAACCTGACCATCGGCAGTCGCCTCTATGGTGAATCTTCAAAGATAAAACCAGGAGTACTATCTGGTTCAGCAACGCTGCTCATGATATTGCCATAAATGGTTTATCCGGAGCCGGATAGAGTGTTGTAGATATCTGGGATGCCCCGGGAAGTCACCTTTCAGCCACTTCATTTATGGATTATACGCGGCCTGCACTGAGTTACGTCCATGTAGCTCATCTGACGTTCAGCCGCTTTATCTCGTGCTGTTCTGGTCTCAATACTTCCATGCCGTTGCAATTACCTCTTAAACCATTCCTTATCATTTTCATGTCTTCGATAAGAAATCTTCATCATTCATGATCGATTTTGTCGATCGATTCGATCGAATTTTCTCTTTTTACCTTGTCTTTTGCATGGTTTTAAAATGAGCAACCTTCTTTATCGGGTGGGGTAAGAACCAACGGAGATGATTGAAATGAAAAAGGTTATTGCTGTTTCAACACTTGCAATGGCAGGCATGTTTTCGGCCCAGACTCTGGCTGATGAGAACAAAACTGGCTTTTATGTGACCGGTAAAGCCGGTGTTTCTGTTATGTCACTTTCAGAGCAACGTTTCGTTGATGGTGAAGGGGCATGGGCGGATAAATACAAAGGCAGTGACAAAAGTGATACGGTTTTTGGCGCAGGCCTTGCGGTGGGATACGATTTTTATCAGCACTACAATGTGCCGGTGCGTACTGAAGTGGAGTTTTATGGCCGCGGTAACGCTGAATCAAAATATCGTCTGAGTTATTGGGAAAGTGCCGGTGGTGCCGAGTTTGATGATGCACAGAACAAGCTCAGTGTAAACACGCTGATGCTGAATGCGTATTATGATTTCAGAAACAGCAGTGCATTCACACCATGGATATCTGCTGGTCTGGGTTATGCACGGGTTCATCATAAAACTTCGTACATATATACCGATAACAGCCCGGCAGGCAGTGAAGTTTATTCAGCTTCAGCGTCAAAATACGAAAACAACCTGGCATGGAGCCTGGGTGCCGGTGTTAAATACGATGTGACGCAGGATTTCAGCCTTGACCTCAGCTACCGGTATCTGGATGCAGGGGATTCCACTCTGACTTATAAAGATGAGGATGGTGCTAAATATAAATCCTCTGTTGATGTCAGAAGTAACGAGTTTATGTTAGGTGCAACATATAACTTCTGACAGCCATTTCTGCCTGCGCTTTGGAGCACAGTAAAGTGCAGGTATGACAAATCAATAACAGATATCCTGATGATATTCTCCCTCTGGCAACTAATAATTTCAGATGAATGAAATATAAATAGAGCAAAAATATTACTTTCGTTGATTTTTTACAGGGGGCAGGGTAGCGCGCAGTATGGTTGTCAGTCTGTTAAATGAAAAAGGACTGTTGTTGGGATACGTTGTTTTTTGCCATATCAGCCCTTCCGGAAATAATAAACCGTATTACGAAGGAGGCCCCGGACATCTGGTTTAAAGTTTGAACATAATCAAATAAAAATCTGTTGCCGGAAGGCGTAGTTTTGTGGAACTGACAAATGATGTCAGGGGGATTTATATAATTCACTTACACAAGAGTAATACTACAGGTGCAGTGATTTATGGCTGACTCAACGAGAAATCGCTCAGCGGAGCGTTTGATTGATATCCTTGTTGAATTACAGAATTATGGCGTGGTCAGTCGCCATAATTTGATGAAAAAATACAACATCACTGAGCGAACAGCATATCGTGATCTGAACATGCTTTCTCCCTTTATTGAAGCCTGTGGTGATGGAAAATACCGGCTTATTTCAGCAAGAACAGATAACCAGAACAAAGAATCACTGCACAAATCTCTGGCCAGGTTACTGGATACTGATGCGATTTTTCCTGAAAGGGATGAAAATTTCTGGCAGAAATTAGAAAACAGGGCAACCGAAGAGCATATTCGTGTTCAGTTTCATAACCCTGAGCACACCATCAGGGATGATTTAAGGAAATATCTTGGTGTTCTTGAAAAAGCGATCCGCAACAGTAATGTTTGTCAGATTACATATGCCGGTAAGACCAGAATCGTTCATCCTTATAAATTAACTAATCAGAGAAGTATATGGTATTTGCTGGCTACTGAAAAGAACAAGTTAAAGTCGTTTTCATTAGCTAAAATAAAATGGCTGGATATAAAAAAAGAAAAGTTTGCAAAGAGTGAGAAAATACAGTCACTGATAAGTGAGTCATGTGACCCGTGGGTGAGCGACAAAACATTTGATGTAGTGTTGTTCATTCACAGTAATATCGCCCATTATTTTTTGCGACGGGATTTACTTCCTTACCAGCAATTGCTACACAAACATGACAATGGCATTACGCTGTCATGCAAGGCTGCACATAAAAATCAAATTATCCCGTTGATTTTATACTGGCTACCGAATGTTGAAATTATTGAACCAGTATGGCTGAAAGAAGCCGTGTTAACAATGTTAGGAAAATACCTTACTGCTGGGAATGTTTCCTGAAATATTTCAGTTGACTGATGATAAAGCAATCTGTACAGGAGGAAAAGAATGGCGTTACCTTTTATTATTTTGGGTGTGGCTGCCGGCGCTGCGGCATTCGGCGGAAAAAAAGCTTACGATGGATATCAAAAAAAGTCAGAAGCAGAGGATATCCTCGAAAAAGCAAAAGAGCGTTACGAGGAGCATAAAGGAAAATTTGAGCAGGCTGAAGCTCAGACATCATCAAAATTAACAACGCTCGGAAATAAAGAGCTTGAGATTGGTAAAGATTTCAGTGAGTTCGACAGGATTGCTGCTGAGCTCCTGGCGCGTCTGGAAAAAGAGGGCAATAAAGACCTGAAACTGAGTGTCCCGCAACATAACATCAATAAGATTCATAACCTGGCCATTTCAGCAACAGAATATCTCAGTACGGTCGTTGCTGCCGGAGTTTCCGGGGCTGCTGCGGGTTTTGCTGTGTATAGCGGAGTGATGGCATTTGCTGCGGCTTCCACAGGTACACCCATTGCAGCGCTTTCTGGGGCCGCGGCTTATAACGCGACGATGGCGGCAATTGGTGGGGGCTCACTGGCTGCAGGGGGCATGGGAATGGCTGGTGGCGCAATGGTATTAGGCACTGCAGTGGCTGCACCGTTGATTGCCATTGCGGGCTGGGCTTACGACAGACATGCGACGAAAGCTCTTGAAAATGCCCATCAGTGTGCCTGCAATGTTGAACGGGCAGTTAAGAAAATGAATCTGGCCCGGGAGCATTTTGCAAAAGTTAATCAATACGTTGATGAAATTCTCGCTGCACTGAACAGAATGCATGCTGTATTTATTAAACACTATTTTGAGCCACTTAAATCCATGCATTCTGTTATTACAACACAACAGGATATCAGTGTATCAGATGATGTCATTGTGCTTATTGACCATGGATATTCACTGGCCGCTATTATGACGGATATTATTACAACGCCACTGTTTAAACCGCGGAAACAGGAAAATGGTGAGGCAGTGATAAAAGATAACGTTATTGAAATGGAAACGGATGATAATGGAATGAACGTTATTAATAAGGATGAGCTGGATGATGTATTGGCCAGTTCGGTTGTGAAATTTGATTATTTTTCATCCCAGAGTTAATGATTTACCGGGCGTTAAAGCCCGGCTTTACAAGAAGTGAAATAACATGAATGTGGAAAAATTTGACTGGACAGAAGAGTTACATCAGACCATGGTGAAGAGCCTGGCTACATCATTCGGGCTGGATTTTCTGTTGTTAAATGATCGTAAGGGGGGTGATGTTGACACTATCCATAATGTGCGTAATGGCATTTATGCCACGGAGGCTGAGCGGCAGCGGTATGAAGGTCGTGGCGACTATGATTCTCATCATTACCACAGCCATGAAAACTACATCGCGACGAACCGGAAAGGAAAGCGTGCACATCAGGCAGGGACTCTTACTGATGCATATACAGGCGAAGTGTTTGCTTCAGACGATAAAAAAAATCTGGATCATATTATTTCCGCTAAAGAAATTCATGATGATCCGGGGAGGATTCTTGCTGAACGGGATGGCGCAGAACTGGCAAATGATGCTTCAAATCTGGCATTCACTCATGAATCGCTCAATAAATCAAAGAAAGCAGATTCAATGGATGCGTTTATTTGCACACTGCAGAAAAACAGAGAAGATACGTTAAGGCAGATAGCAGAGCTTGAATCTCAGGCAACGCTGACAGAAAAGGAAAAGAAACGTCTGATAAGTCTGAGAAAAAAAGCTGATGCAGATACTGAGCGTATGGAAAGGGCTGATAAATATGCCCGGGAAAAATATGAGGCCACGATTAATCAGAGCTATTACCTGAGTAGTAAGTTTGCTACTGCTGTCGCCAGTGCTTCACTTAATTCTGGTTTTCGTATGGGGACGCGACAGATGCTGGGGCTTATTCTTGCCGAGATCTGGTTCGAACTGAGGGAACGAATCCCGCATATTATCAGGCAGCAACGGAACTCATTCAGCGCCGGCAAATGCCTGTCCGAAATAACGTCAGCATTACGTGTCTGCCAGAAACGAGTACAGGAAAAATTCAGTTCTTTTTTAATTGCCTTTAAAGATGGAGTCATCGGAGGGATACTGTCAGGTATTACCACAACGCTGTTAAATATATTCCTGACAACGGAAAAAATGATTGTCCGGCTTATCAGGGAAATGTGGAACAATCTCGTTCAGGCCTTTAAAATCTTGGTGTTTAACCCGGAGGGATTATCGCCGGGGCAGTTAGCCAAAGCGGTCACTAAACTGATAGCAGCAGGTGTGGCTGTTGCCGGAGGGGTGATGATAAATGAGGCGATGGCGCAGCTCCTTATTTTTCCATTTGGTTCAGAGCTTGCTGCCTTTTGTGGTGCGCTGACGACAGGTATTCTCGGGCTGGTGATGAATTATTATCTCGAATACAGCGAGGTTATGCAGCGGGTGTGGGCATTTCTGGACAAATTTAAGGATAAGTTCCGGCGGTCACTGGAATACTTTCAGGCAGTCAATGCTGAACTTGATCGCTATCTTGTAGAACTTACTGCGCTGGAATTTTCTGTTGATGCTGCCGCGTTAAATCACTTTTCGCTTCATCTGGATAGCGTAAACAGTGAGATAGAGCGCGGACTTCTGCTGAGAGAGGAAGTCAGCCGACGAGGGATTGCGTTGCCGTTTGAGTCAGGAAATGTGGCTTCTGTTCGCGACTGGTTAAATAAGCGATGAAATTACACCCTCCATTTCCCTGTAACCAGTGTGGGGCCTGTTGTCGTCATGTCAACAGGGCTGGTGAAACGCAATGTCTGGATCGTGGTGACGGTATTTGCCGTCACTATCAGACTGATTCTCATCTGTGTGCAATTTATGATAAACGCCCACAGATTTGCCGGGTTGAAGACCAGTATTTACTGAATTATCAGTCTCAGTACAGCTGGCAGGAGTTTATTGCATTAAACCAGGCCGCCTGCCTTATTCTGAATAAACTGTAATACCATTAATGGCTGCGTCAGTACAGAAACTGAGAGAACATAAAGCAGTAAAATGTCATACCGTTCAGCAGCCAGCGTTGCCTTCCCCGGTTGCTGTTATTGTAAGGCATTTTCGTTAAGAATGCAGAAGGAGAGGAGCGTGAGATTGCTGTTAAAAGGGCTCGTCGGAATGGCGCTGGCTTGGCTTGTTATTGGTTTCGGGATGGAGTTATTTTTTCTCGCCGATCGGGTTCATCCGGCATTAAGAGTAATTGTTGTCCTGGGGATGTTATTCCTGCTGATAATGATTGCGGGCGGTATGTGCCGTTCTCTTCTGTCACGAAAGAAAACATCATGACGATCCTGTTTACGCCGCTACATTTGTGGCGGCGGATGATGCCCGTTTTATGATTATTCAGAAAAATGTATTTACCTGCCACGCCATATTCAGCGACCAGCGTCGGACAGAAATATCGCTTTTTCTCAATTATTATGAAAATTAATCTTCCGTTCATAAACTGGTCACAGATTAACAATGATAAGCGCCTTGTGTTATCAGTGGTTGTCTTTACCCTTTCTAATCTCCTTGTATCCTCCGGCGCGCATCTGATCTACCGGGTGTTATTCTTTATCCTGGCACTTCTTATTATTAAGGCGATGAAATCGCTTACGCTGCGTTTTATTCTTGCCTTTTCGTTCACATTACTGACAGCGGCAGATATCAGTATCAGTTTGTATTCATGGTGTACATTCGGTACAACATTTAATGATGGTTTTGCAATCAGTATCCTTCAGACAGAGCCTGATGAAGTAATAAGAATGTTCAGAATGTATGTCGTTTATGTTATTGCGTTTATTATCCTCTTTTTATTGTTCTTCTGTTCTGCAATAAAGACATCGTCTTCATTTTTTTCGAAAAAGAACACTGTAACCACGTTTTTATTGTTAATTACAGTAGCGTTATGTTCTTCCTTTCAGTTTGCGTTGAAGAAACAGTATCAAATAAATGAAGTTGATCCTTACATAGTCGCTTCCCGGTTTGCCACATATACAGCTTTCCTCCACTGCGTATAATGATTATCTGATTAATGCATGGATGGGGGTAACAAAGCCGGAACAACCGAAAACGCTGGAGGAGGTGATTACCCGCTGGCAGGGAAAATCAGATGTTTTTGATGCAAACCATAACGTGTTTGACTATAACGTATTGCGAAAGAACTTTAATGAACCCCTGGAATAATTCGTTAAAGTAATTTACTACGCTATTTTTTCAAAAGAAACTTTCAGAAAATAACCCCAGGGCGATAACCTGGGGAAGGGAATTTCACTGTATTATTATCAGATAAGTTATTACTTATTTAAAAATACACTATGCAATATTTACTGATACCGGATACAGGGATTTATTCCCCCGGCTGTAAATGGCAATATCCAGGGCCAGACTTCTTCTCCCCGCCATGTTCTGCATTTCTGTACAATCTCTTCAGAACTCCGTTCGTCGATTCTTTCCAGCAACTTTTCCTGCTGTCTTAAAATCCTCTCGCATATTTCGACATCATCTTCCTGCATCAGCATTTCGGCGCATTTCATGATTTCTGCCCGTTCATGCAGCACAGCGGAATGGTTACAGAGCCAGTTTACAAACAGCAGTGCTTCCGGGTATTCTCCCCATAATGGGGAGTATGTTACATAATAATCTTCAGCAGTATCCGGACCGCATGAAAAGTTATGCCACACAGCAAGTGGAAATGGATGCCGGTTTCCGCACAGCATTTCCGCGATGTAAGTGTTTGTGACAAAGCCATGGCGAAAAGCTGTGGCAGCCTTAACATGTTCCCCGTTCAGAAAATGCAGAAGGCCGAGTTCATACCAGCAGGGTGAGAATTCACCGGTATGCGATTTCAGTACACGGAGTGCGCGCTCATGGTCGCCAGCACGTAACAGTTCCGACCCCAGCAACCAGCGTGCTCCCTGATTATCTTCGGGGTTGTACGCCAGTATTTTTTCAATGAGCATGACAGCATGCCGGTGACGCTGTAAGTGCACATTTGCGAGAATTGTTGCATAAAGGGCGCGCAGATAAGGCCGGTTTTGCGGATTCATCCAGATGATTTCACCGCTGAAACTTTCAGGTATAAGGCGATTAGCAACCACCATTCCTTTAAGCGCAGCGTTCAGTGCCTTACGCGGAGAGTTTTGTTCCAGAAATACGTATGCCAGGTGAGCGTGGACATCAATAAAGTCAGGCTCCTGTCGGGAAAGACGCCTGAGTTTGTTGATATAACTTGTTTCGCTGATTTCATCCGCGTCGTATGCATCAAGCAGTTCGTCAAACTCATCCAGCAACGGGCCGAACCAGGCGTCCGGGAATACGAACCACCCCTGGTTATCGTTCACTTCAAAGCGTAATCTGTCATTCATTTTCTGAGCCTGTAAAACCTGTGGTGATATGGTCCGGGAGCATAAAGGTTGAGATGCTGTGTATCAGGCTCTGTCCTGGCCCCCGAATGAACATTTCTTACGAAGCCAGTGCATACCTGCCTGGCATTGATAACAATAATATTATCTTTATATGAATTTCATTTTTTATAATGATGTCAGATGACTGAAATGCTAAATAATATCTGAATCAATTTTTCCTTTGCTGGAGGTGCCGGAATAAGTGCAAGGCCATATTCTGTAATCACCAGCCTGAAAATGTCAATTTGTCTGCAATCATGTTTTTTGTGATAATTTTGCAGATGAAAAAATATAATTAATAACAAAACCCCTCCGGCCCTGCAGGCCGGAGGGTAAAATACTTAACCAGGAAAAAGTATCATGGAAAAGTATTTCTGACTTAACTTTACTGGCTGGAGAGTGAATCAATGTAGTCGGCGTACCACTGCATCATTTCACGGCGACCATCGAGATACTGCGCGTGGTTATAGGTGCCACGCATGACGTTTTTATCAACGTGGGCAAGCTGGAGTTCAATCCAGGCCGAGCTGAAATCATGGTCATGAAGAATGGTACTGAAGGTATGCCGAAAACCGTGAGCTGTTGTCAGGGCATGCCAGCCTGACTGCTCAAGGAATTCATTAATACACTTACGGCCCCGGGGGCGGTCTTTCCTGAATGCCCCGGGAATAATAAAGGCGGAATGACGCGATTCAGTGCGTGTTTTTATCTCCTTCAGTAACGCCAGTACCTGACGTGAAAGCGGCACAACATGCGGTCGTCGCATTTTCATTCTTTCTTTTGGAATAACCCACAGGGCCTCCGTGAAGTTTATTTCATCCCAGCTCGCCAGCCGCAGTTCTCCGGTGCGAACCGCTGTAAGAACCAGCATTCGCGTTGCCAGTGACATCAGATTTCCGGAAGCCGTCATCTGATGCATGAAAGCCCCCATCTGCTCTTCAGAAAGTGTCCTGCGCTGTTGTTTTTCAGGAGGAAGCAGTACCCCGCTGAGTGTTGACGCTGGGTTAACAGTTGCACGTCCTGTTGCTATGGCATAATCAAAAACCTGCGCACAGAGCTGGCGTGTTTTACGCAGTGCTTCAAGTTTTCCCTGTTCTTCAATCACCCTCAGGACGTTCAGTATTTCCATGGGACGTATCCCGGTCACAGGACGGTTTCCAAGGGCAGGGAAAACATGATTTTCAAGTCTTGCACGCTGGTCTGCCTGGTAACCTGCTGTCCATCGACGTGCCATATGGGTAAGCAGTTCCTCTGCAATGGTGCGGAATGTGCAGGCCATACTCTCCCTGATGGCAAATTTTAGCGCCTGTTTCTCATATGACGGGTCCTTTCCTTCAGCCAGGAGTTTACGCGCTTCATCCCGTTTCTGACGCGCCTGAGCCAGAGATATGTCAGGATAGACACCAATCACCAGTTTCTTTTCCTTACCGGCAAAACGGTACTTCAGATTCCAGTAACGGGAACCGGATTTTTTGACAAGAAGATAAAGTCCCTGACCGTCGGAAAGTTTGTAATCCTTGTCAGCGGGTTTAGCTGACTCAATTTGTCGAACAGTAAGTGGCATAATGTTAATCCCGAAAAGTAGCCCCCATAATAGCCCCCAAAATTATCTTGATGCACATGGAAGATGGTTGACATCCAGAGAGGAGAGATTTCTGATAATGCCTTATTTTAAAAGCTGTTGAAGGGAGAGGATAGAGTTCTGTTGAAATCAGTTGATAGCAACAGAACTTAATAGATCCTCCCCGGCGGGGAGAGGGAACTGCCAGTGCGCTTTACAGGCGCAGCGTTATTATTTCGGTTCAGTACCGAACCATTTTTTGTAGATTTCGTTGTAAGTTCCGTTCTCGCGCAGGGTTTTCAACGCGCCGTTGACTTTGTCACGCAGCTCGTCGCTACCTTTCGGGAACGC
>SKEW01001084.1_pt1 | contig 18130 bp, 14 predicted proteins | sample 4841441 | NCBI WGS metagenome assembly SKEW01 (sample SAMN11008799, study PRJNA524170) | human gut metagenome | isolation source: fecal sample from pouch patient p41 | place: Israel: Tel-Aviv | reverse complement strand
AATTAGAAGAAAAAATATATTATTTAAAGAAAGTAAAGCATGATTATGGTTCTCAAATTTCATATTTATATGGATTGTGTCTTATGGGGAAATATGACAAGCTTACGGATTCTTTAAAGTCCATAATAAATGGACATGACAATATTATATCTGAAGTTGAAATATATAATAACGATTCAATTATTTCTATGATAGTTAATGGTATAAAACATAAAGGTATTAATATTTTTGTTGATGAGCAGGCTTCATTAGAAGATATAAATGTATCTGAAATGGAGATACAAAGGATTGTTTCAAATATATTAAATAATTCTGTAACAGCTATGAATGAAAAAGGTCTTATTATAGTTAGAACTTATTATAGTCTTAATAGTGTTGTTATTAAAATACAAAATAATGGACCTAAAATTGAAGATGAAATAATAGATAAGATTTTTGATGTTGGATTTACTACAAAGGAAAACAGCAATAAGGAGCATGGACTTGGATTAGCTATTGTTAAAGAGATAGTAGAAAGAAATAATGGTAAAGTATCAGTTTCTAGTAATGATACAATTACAGAATTTATAATAAAGATACCTGTAAAGATTAGTGTATAAAATTTAATGAAAAATAGAAATAAGCCGTATTTAGATTAAATTTAATAATTAAATCTGAATACGGCTTGTTTATTTAAGCTTATTTATATTTAAAGTAAATATTTTATGAAAAGTTGATAGGAGATTATTTATTTCCATACTCTTTTAGCTCCAAATAATTCTTGAAGATATCCAATAAGTGAAATAGGTGACATTATCATTTGATAAAAGAGAATAAATGTAGTAAAACCTAATTTATTTTTACGAACTTTTAAATTTAATGCTTTAAAGAATGTTTTTTGTTTAAAGTAAAAAATAATAAATGTTAATAATGTTATAGGTAATACAAGAAGTATGATAGGTCCTACTATGTAAAACTTTCCGAATAATGCAAGTACACATCCTGGAATGAAGAATATAGTATAAGATAAATCCATATAAGGAATTAATAAATCAATACCAGTTAAAAATTTTAAAAACATATTTGGTTGTTGCCAAGGTTTTACCAATCTTAATCCTTCAATCATTCCTCTTGCCCATCTTGAACGCTGTTTATAAAAATGAGAAAACTTAGTAGGTACATCTGTAAATGAAACAGCTAATGGTTCAAAATAAACTCTATTATTTTTCATTAACATTTGCCATGTTAATACAATATCTTCTCCTATAGCATCAGACCATCCATCAAGACTTTTAACTATTTCAGTTTTATATATGCTAAAGGCTCCTTGAGCAACAAGGGTTCCTTGGAATAATCCTTGCATTCTTTTGATAGACATAATAGAAATGAAAGTTTTTGTATTTTTTTGATGAATACATACTATAATTTAACAGAATTTAGGGAATTATGCAATGGAAATGATTTGTACAAAAATAGTTTGGTAAATAAATACCCAAATACATATATTTTTGTTAAACTACCTATAGTGATAAAATGTATGTTATATAAATTGAAATTTTAACTTAAAGGGGAATTTTTAACTAATTTAAGAACTAGAATTGGTTAAAAAATAAGGAATTTAGTCTTGGAGTGATATCTGTTTATATCTTCTTCTTAAAGAGACGGAAGTATTACAACGGCTAGGTATAAGATAAAGAATTAAGATTCATAAAATATAACAAAGTAATTTATAAAGGAATGATGGGATGAGCTCAATTAAGTGTACACTAAGAAAAGAAACAAAAAATGAAATAGCTAAATACATAGATAATGAATTTATTAATGAAACAATAAAAGAAATTGTTAAATACATAAAAGAAGTTAATAAAGTTCAAATAGATGATTCAAATTACAATAAGTATGATATAAATTCAAAGGTCGATTTAATAGATAATGGACCATTTAATATTTATGATTATACATATGTGAAAGATTTTTTATATGAAGTATCATGGGAAGGTTCATATATTGAAGACTTAAAAGAAATTGAAGAAAATGATGATGATACACCTGTATATAAGTATGAGCCAAAAGATATTGCTACTGTTATATATGAAAAAGTAGCAACTATAATGGAGCAAAAAAAAGGTGAATTATATAAAAAATTTAAAAGTAAATATAATGATGAATTCATATGGAATAGTGTTAGATGGTATAAGAGAACTAGAGATGGAAAAGTATATTATGATTTAGATTTAGAAGAATTAAATGATGATAAAAAAAGAAGTATAGAAGAAAAAATAAAAGTAGAAATAGGAAACGGATTTAAAACAAGATGGGGTGCAGCAGTTGCAGTTAAGGTAGCACCATTAGAAGAAAAACTTTTATTAGATATTTATGATAAGGGCTGTGCAGCACTTGGTATTGCTAATGATTGTTATACAGAAATTGTAGAAGAAGATAAAAGTGATGATGAAGAAAAATTAATAAAGCTTATGATAGAAAGCTGTGAAGAGGCAAGTTCATCAACAAAAGGAATAAATAGACTTAAAGTTAAGGTTGTTAATTCAATTGATAAAAGATTAGATAATCTTATTAATGTGAATATTTATAAGACAAAAGAACATATGAATTTATTTTTAGAAGATGCTAAAAGTATGGTCTTTGGATATTATAAAAGTGTTAATTTACCAGGCTTTAGAAGAAACCTTGTATCTAAGGAAGATAAAATTAATGAAATAATAAAAAGAATTGCAGTAGTTGAAAATATTCTTTATAAGGAATATTTAAAAGAAAATGAAAAAGCACCATCTATTGATGAAATGATAGAGTTTAAAGAATGTATTCCTTGGATATGTATAAAAGGTTTAGTATGGACATCAGAAAATATATATATTAAAAATAAAGCAAAAGATGAAATTCAAGAAATAATTTTAGATAATCCAATATATGAATATAAAGAAACTAGAGAGATGAAAAGACATTTTTATCTTCATGTTGGTGAAACTAATACAGGAAAGACACATGCAAGTATTGAAAGACTTATGGAAGTAGAAACTGGGGTTTATTTAGCACCATTAAGGTTATTAGCTCTTGAAATTCAAGATAAGCTTAATTCAGAAAATATATCTTGTTCATTATTAACAGGAGAAGAAGAAGATATTATTTCATATGCAGGGCATGTATCATCAACAATTGAAAAGCTACAGCTTGGAACTCCTTATGATGTATGTGTTATAGATGAAGCTCAAATGATTGCGGATAAACAAAGAGGATGGGCATGGACAAGAGCTATAATAGGTGTAATGGCTCCAGAAGTTCATATATGTATGGCACCAGAAGCAAAGGATGTAATAATTAAGCTAATAAAAGATTGTAATGACACATATGAAGTTATTGAACATAAAAGAGATACGGAACTGATATTTGAAGATAAAAAGTTTGATTTAAATAAGGATGTTAAACCAGGAGATGCATTAGTTGTATTTGGTAAAAAGAAGGCGCTTGCAGTTTCAGCACAGCTTCTTAATAACAATATAAAAACAAGTATAATTTATGGATCACTACCATATTCAACAAGAAAGAAACAGTTTGAAAGATTTTTAGATGGAGAAACAGAAGTAATAGTATGTACAGATGCCATTGGAATGGGAGTAAATCTTCCTATAAAACGTATTGTATTTTTAGAAACAAGAAAATATGATGGGGTGTCCCTAAGAAAATTAAATGTTTCTGAAATAAAGCAAATAGCAGGAAGAGCAGGGCGTAAAGGTATCTATAATAAAGGTTATGTTGCAACTATGAGCGATCCTAATTTGATAAGAGATGCATTAAAAGCAAAAACAAAGAAAATTGAAAAATGTTTTATAGGAATACCAGATTCTATTCTTGAAATAAATATAGATCTTGTAGATGCTTTAAAAACATGGAGTACAATGCCTGTAAAAGGATATTATGAAAAATCAGATGTAACAACAATAATTTATCTTTTAAATAGATTAAAGAAGCTTAATATAGAGGCTTCAAAAGAAGAACTTTTAAAAATGGCAACAATACCTTTTGAAGAAAATAATAAGGCAGTATGTGCATTGTGGGAAGAGTATTGTAAGATGTATAGTTCTGGAGCAGTAAATTTAAAGAAGCCAGTACTTAAGAAAAATGTAAGTTCAAAGAAGGAGCTTGATGAACTTGAATGTTATTATAAGTCATTAGAATTAAATTATTCTTTTGGTAAGAATTTTAATATGATGATAAATAATAGATATATTGCAATGGAAAAGGAAGATACAGCAAATAGAATAAATGAACTTCTTTTAACTAATCTTTTAGATCATGAAAGAGTTTGTATAAACTGTGGTAAAAAGTTATCTTGGGATTATCCAAGTGAAAGATGTAGAGCTTGTAAGGAATTGATGAATGATGGTAAGGACTTTAGATATAAGAAAGTATTTAGGGGAAATAGCAGAAGAAATGGATTTAATAGGGGTAATAGAAAAAGAAGAGATAGATATTAAATTGAAGCTTTCTTAAGATTAAAATTTATGTTTAAGAAAAGATATGTTTAGGCTATAATAAAAAGTAAGAATAAGAGTGGTAAGGAGGGGTAAAATGGATATTATTAAAGATTATATCTACTCTGAAGAGGATTTTGAAGAAATTCAGAAGAATTTTAATGGTAAAGCAGAATTTGATAATGGGTCAATATTTTTAACTTCAAATACGTCTATTGAGCATAATAGGATAAAAAGGAGAATATTATCTAAACTTGATGACTTCTTTAAAGGGTCAAAATGTGAGCCTTTTGATGAACAAATAGAAGTAATATTTCAAAGCAAAGATGAATTATATAAATATAAACCCGATATTTTTGTAATGTGTGAAAATGCTACTACAAAGGGAGAAAGTTTTACTTCAGTTCCTAAAATTATATTTGAAGTAGTTTCTAAAAGTACGGCATCTCATGATTATATAACTAAACTTGCAGTATATCAAAAGTTTAAGGTAGAAGAATATAATATTGTAGAACAAAGTGGGAAAATTATACAGTACTCTTTGGTAGATAATCAATATATTATTTCTGATGTTTATAAAAATGAAGATGAATATGTTAGTACAGTATTTACTGATTTAAAAATAAGTTTAAAAGAAATATATTAGTTTAAGAATGGTTTTGATTATTATTGGATTAATTAATGGAAAATACTTGACAACTCAATAATGGGTAGTATACTAAAATTATAAAAAATGGAAATATTCAACAAAGGTGTTGAACATATTTTATATATGTCAGCACCTTTGTTTTTTTATTTTTTTAAGAAATATAAAAAATAATGAATATAAGTTTTAAAAGTGTAGTATTTGTTAAATGTAAACAAATTTATAAATATTATCAAAAAATATAGAAGGGGGAGTTATTTATGAAAAAATTGTTAAGTTTAATTTTGGCATTATCTATGACAGTAATGATGCTTGTAGGATGTCAATCAGGAGGAAGCACAGAAGATACGGATAAAGATAATACTGCTAAAAGCGAAGACTCTACTAGTGAAAAATCTGATATAAAGGTTGGGATTATTTACATTGGAGATGAAAATGAAGGATATACGGAAGCTCATATGACTGGTATTAAAGAAATGAAAGAAGCTTTAGGTTTATCTGATGATCAAGTTATTGAAGTTACAAATATACCTGAAGATCAAACATGTTATGATACAGCAAAAGATTTAGTTGGACAAGGATGTAATGTTATTTTTGCAAATAGTTTTGGACATGAAGATTATATGATTGAAGCTGCAAAGGAATTTCCAGATGTAGAGTTCTGCCATGCTACAGGATTTAAAGCTGCAAGCTCAGGATTAAGTAATATGCATAATTATTTTACAGCTATTTATGAATCACGTTATGTATCAGGTGTAGTAGCTGGTATGAAATTAAATGAAATGATAGAAAAGGGAGAAATAACAGCAGATAAATGTAAGATTGGATATGTTGGGGCTTATCCATATGCAGAAGTAATTTCTGGTTATACAGCATTTTATCTTGGAGTTAAGAGCGTATGTGAGTCAGCTACAATGGAAGTTCAATATACAAATAGCTGGGCAAGTATGGATTTAGAAAAATCTACAGCTGAAGCTTTAATTGCAGATGGTTGTGTATTAATAAGTCAACATGCTGATACAGTAGGTGCAGCAACTGCTTGTGAAGCTGCTGGTGTTCCAATAGTTGGTTATAACGTAAGTATGATAGCAACAGCACCTAACACAGCATTAACTTCAGCATCTATTAATTGGGGTCCATATTATACTTATGCAGTAAAAGCTGTTATGGATGGTGAAAAGATTGATACAGATTGGTGTAAGGGATATTCAGAAGGAGCAGATTGCATAACTGAATTAAATAAAAATACTATTGCAGAAGGTACTGAAGAAAAGGTAGCAGAAGTAGAGCAAGGTATTAAAGATGGTACAATTCATGTATTTGATACAAGTAAATTTACTGTAGATGGTTCTTCATTAGAAGATTTAATTGAATCAAATGAAGACTATAAGAAATATGCAGATTATGTTTCTGATGGATATTATCATGAATCAGAAGCAGCATCAGCTCCATCATTTGATATTAAAATTGACGGAATAGAGTAAGATAGTTAAAAGTCTTTTATCAGTTAATAGTTAATAGTTTTGAGTTAATAGTTGAGGGGGAAACTACTTGGGGGGACTTAAAATATATGTTTTTTAAAATTTAGCACGGCTGAATTTATTCTACTAACTATTAACTCTTAACTATTAACTCCTAACTAAAAAAAAGGGGTGTTTATTGTGGAAAAGGTAGCACTGGAATTGAGGAATGTTACTAAACGGTTTGGACAAGTTATTGCAAATGATAAAGTAAGTCTTTCTGTTAATAAAGGAGAGATACTAGCTGTTTTAGGTGAAAATGGTAGTGGGAAAACAACACTTATGAATATAATTTCAGGAATTTATTTTCCAGATGAAGGAGAAGTATTTATTAATGATAATAAAGTTAATATTTGTTCTCCCAAAGATGCTTTTTCATTAGGGATAGGAATGATACACCAGCATTTTAAATTAATTAATATTTTGACAGCGGCAGAAAATATTATTCTTGGAAATGAAAAAAAAGAAAAGCTAAATATGGTTCAAGTTGAAAAAGAAATTAAGGAATTATCAGAAAGCTATGGATTTGAACTAAATCCATCACAAAAAATTTATGATATGTCAGTATCTCAAAAACAAACAGTAGAAATAGTAAAAGTTCTTTATAGAGGAGCTAATATTTTAATTTTAGATGAACCTACAGCAGTATTAACACCACAAGAAACAGAAAAATTATTTTCAGTATTACGAAATATGCGTGCTGATGGAAAATCTATAATAATAATTACTCATAAATTAAATGAAGTATTAGAAATTTCAGATAGAGTTTCAGTTTTGAGAAAAGGAAAATATATAGGAACAATAAACACAAAAGATGCTAGCTTTGAATCACTTACAGAAATGATGGTAGGGCAAAAAATAGTACTTAATATTGAAAGAGATGAAGTTATAAATCCACAAAAAAGAATAGAAATTAAAGGTTTAACATGTGTTAATTCTGATGGAATAAATTCTTTAGATAATGTATCTTTAGTAGCTAATAGTGGAGAAGTACTTGGAATTGCAGGTATAGCAGGAAGCGGGCAAAAGGAGCTTTTAGAAGCTATAGCTGGTATTCAAGAAATTAAAAGTGGAAGTATTATATATACTTCATCAGAAGGTAAGGACATAAACATAACTAATATGAATTCAGATGATATTCAGAAAAATGAAATAAAGATATCTTTTGTTCCAGAAGATCGTCTTGGTATGGGACTGGTATCTTCTATGGATATAACTGATAATATGATGCTAAAAAACTATAAAAAGAATTCAGGATTTTTTGTTCCACGTAAAAAAGCAAAAGAATTAGCATTATCTATTATTAAAGAGTTAGATATTGTAACTCCTAGTGCAGAAACTCCTGTGGGAAGACTTTCAGGAGGAAATGTACAAAAAGTATTGGTTGGACGTGAAATTAATTCTAATCCAAGAGTATTAATGCTTGCATATCCAGTAAGAGGATTAGATATAAACTCATCTTACACAATATATAATCTTATAAATGAGCAAAAGAAAAAAGGTGTAGCAGTTATTTGTGTTATAGAAGATTTAGATATTTTACTTGAACTTTGTGATAGGATTGTTGTTTTAAATAAGGGAAAAGTTGCAGCTATATTAGATGCTAGAACAACTAATAAAGAGGAAGTAGGACTTCTTATGACGAAGAGTGGAAAGGAAAGTGAGGAAAATGAGCAAAAACTTACAACTTGCAAATAAAGAACCACTGTTTCATATGGTAAAAAGAGATACTATTTCTATAAAAAAAGCTTGGGGAATTCGTATAATAGCACTTTTTTTTGCTTTGATAGCATGTGCACTTTTTATTGTACCAATTACTCATTTAAATCCAATAGAAATATATAAAACAATTATAGAAGGTGCAATTGGAAATAGTACAAGACTATGGACAACAATTCGTGAAATAACAGTGTTATTATGTATAGCAATTGGATTAACACCTGCTTTTAAAATGAAATTTTGGAATATAGGAGCAGAAGGACAAGTACTTATGGGAGGAACTATGGCAGCTGCTCTTATGATATATATGGGAGATAAGGTATCAAATTGGGTTTTATTGATACTTATTTTTATATTTAGTGCAGTAGCAGGAATGATATGGGGACTAATTCCAGCATTTTTTAAAGCTCATCTCAATACTAATGAAACATTATTTACATTAATGCTAAATTACGTTGCAATACAAATTGTATCTTGCTGTATTGTTTTTTGGGAAAATCCAAAAGGATCTAATACAGTAGGAATTATTAATTCTATTACCAATTCAGGATGGTTTCCAAAGGTATTTGGAATGACTTATGGATTAAATATTATTTTAGTAGCTTTATTAACTATAGGAATCTTCTTCTTTTTAAAGTCTAGCAAAATGGGTTATGAAATATCAGTAGTTGGTGAAGGGGTTGATACTGCTAATTATGCTGGGGTAAATGTAAAAAAAGTAATTTTAAAAACAATGGCTCTTTCAGGAGCAATATGTGGATTTACAGGAAGCCTTATTGTTAGTGGATCAAGTCATACAATTTCTACAACTATAGCAGGGGGATTTGGTTTTACAGCAATAATAGTTGCTTGGATGGCTAAATTTAATACATTTGCAATGATACCAGTTACAGCAGTTCTTATTTTTATGCAACAAGGTTCTATTCAAATTGCAACAAAATTTGGTCTTAATAAAAGTGCTTCAGATATTATTACAGGAATAATATTATTTTTCTTAATAGGATGCGAATTCTTTATTAATTATAAGTTAGAATTCAGAAAAATTAAGAAGGAGGTGTAATAATATGAATGTTGTTTTAGTATTTATTCAAAAAGCAATTGCACAAGGAATTGGAATTTTATTTGGAGCTACTGGTGAAATTATAACTGAAAAATCAGGAAATTTAAATTTAGGTATACCAGGAATTATGTATATGGGTGGAATTTCAGGTCTTATGGGAGCATTCTTTTATGAGAATAGTAGCTCAAATCCAAATGCATTTATTGGATTTTTAATTTCATTAGTATGTGCTTTGATTTTTTCAGCTTTAGGTAGTCTTATTTATAGTTTCCTTACAATTACTCTTAGAGTCAATCAAAATGTAGTTGGACTTGCATTAACTACCTTTGGAATAGGATTTGGTAACTTCTTTGGAGGTTCAATAAGTAAATTAGCAGGTGGTGTTGGACAAATTTCAGTTGCAGTAACTGCTAGTGCATATAGAGCTAAAATACCAGTTTTGTGTGAGATACCTGTAATTGGAGATTTATTATTTTCTTATGGATTTTTAACTTATTTTGCAATTGTACTTTCCATTTGTATAGGAATATTTTTGAAGAAAAGTAGAATAGGATTAAACTTACAAGCAGTTGGAGAAGATCCATCAACAGCGGATTCAGTTGGAATTAATGTAAGTAAGTATAAATATGTATCTACTATACTTGGTGGGGCTATTAGTGGTTTAGGCGGATTATACTTTGTAATGGAGTATTTAGGTGGAACATGGACTAATAATGGGTTTGGAAATAGGGGATGGCTAGCTATTGCATTAGTAATTTTCTCATTATGGAAACCTATAAATGCTATTTTGGGTTCAATTTTATTTGGAGGATTATATGTAGTATATGCATATATTCCAGGTCTTAGCAGAGGTGGACAAGAACTAATTAAGATGCTTCCATATTTGGTTACAATAATTGTTTTAATTATTACTAGTGCAAGGAATAAAAAAGAATATTTTAATTTAATGAGAAATCAGAAAAGAAAGTAAAAGTTGTAGTATTAATAAGTGGTACTACAACTTTTAAAGTTTAAAATTATTTATTAGTTAAAATATTTCTTCTAAAGTGTATAAAATATGATATTAATAAGAAAAATGTAAAAGGGGGAATATATATGATTTAGGAGTAAAATTTATGAGTGATAAGACAAAAGAAAAGGTTAAATGTACAATACCAATTAAAGTTAATTCCTATGAAGAGTTATTCAATCCCTTAGATTATAGAAATCTTGCAGAGAGAGATATTAATGGGGAAGTGCATTCATGGATTGAAGAATATATTTCAAGAGTACCACAGAAATTAAGTTCTATTGATGTTGAACTATTAATAAATATGCCAGAAGATGCTATGGATAAGGATAAAGAAGAAAAATCAAAATTAGGAATAATAAATTATTATAATTCATTTTTTATATTACAAAAGAAGTTCAGGCTTATGGGAATAAAAAGAATATGTTATTATATATTTTCTGCATTAATTCTTTTAACTTGTTGGTTTTATATAAAAACATATTATGGAGAATCCTTACTAACATCCTTATTAGATTCAGGTGGAACAGTATTATTGTGGGAAGTAATGAGTTTAATATTTATAGAAAGTAAAAATTTTAAGATTAAAGTAAATATTAATAAGAAGTTAAGTAAGATGAATATAGTATTTAAATACATATAATAAGCTACTCTTAGGAGGGAGAAAAGTGTTCCTTTTTCCTAAAGAGTAGCTTGTTTTTTATAAATCTTCACCGTTAGATTCAATAACTTTCTTATACCAATAGAAAGAATCTTTTGGCATTCTTGATAAGTCACCACTTCCATCATCATGTTTGTTTACATAAATTAGACCATATCTTTTTCTAACTTCACCAGTTGATGCACTAACAACATCTGTACAACCCCAACTAGTATAAGCAATTAATTCAACACCATCATAGATAGCTTCTTTCATTTGTTCTATATGTTTTTTCATATAATCAATACGATAATCATCATGAATTTTTCCATCAGGGCTTACTTCATCAATTGCACCAATACCATTTTCAACTATCATTATAGGAAGTTGATATCTATCATAAATTTGATTTAATACATATCTAAGACCTGTAGCATCAATTTGCCAGCCCCAGTCAGATGCCTTTAAATATGGATTTTTAATATTCTCAGATCCATTACTTGAAGTCTTTTCACCATCAGATGTTGCACTTACACAAATACTTGAATAGTAACTTATACTTACAAAGTCAACTGTACCTTCTTGTAGGATTTTATTATCATTATTATCTACTTTAAGATTAATATTATTTTCTTCAAAGAATCTCTTAGCAAATCCAGGATACTTACCTCTAACATGAACATCACCAGCAATACTATTGTGAAGTTGGCCATATTGTTGAGCAAATAAAATATCTTCAGGGTGACAAGTATAAGGATATCCATTATGATATGCAAGCATACAACCAATTTGATTATTAGAATCTATTTCATGTGCTAGTTTAACTGCTAAAGCACTAGCAACTAATTGATGATGCATAGCTTGATATCTATTTTCTTCATTATTTTCATTTTCATCTAAAATTCCAGCACAGAAGACACCACCAAAAGGTACTGTTAGCATGTTTATTTCATTAAAAGTAAGCCAATACTTAACTTTCCCTTTATAACGAGTAAATAAAACTTTAGCAAAATTAATATAGAAATCAATTAATTTTCTATTTTTCCATCCACCATATTCTAAAGAAAGGTGTAATGGGTTTTCATAGTGAGATATTGTAACCAAAGGTTCTATATTGTATTTAAGTAGCTCATTGATTACATTATCATAGAATTTTAATCCTTCTTCGTTTGGCAATTCTTCATCTCCATTAGGGAAGATTCTTGACCAAGAAATTGAAAATCTATAAATTTTAAATCCCATTTCAGCAAATAATCTTATATCTTCTTTCCAATGATGATAAAAATCTGTAGCTTCATGGTTAGGATAAAACTCATCTTCAAGTGGTACGGGAGGAGTTAGTCTACGGTTTTTATTAACACTTCCACCAGTAAGTACATCTGCAATAGAAGGGCCTCTACCACCTTCATTCCATCCACCTTCGTATTGGTTAGCTGCAGTTGCACCTCCCCATAAAAAATCTTTAGGCATCTTTTTAGTCATATATAATTCATCCTTTCTTGGCAATTAAACAATAGTTAAGATGTTATCTAGTATTTTAACTTCTTCTTTTTCAGATAACATTGGAACAGCTTTAATATAATTATCAATATTAGTTACTACAATAGGCGTTATTAAATTATAACCTTCCTTATTTAAAGAATTTATATCAAATTCAAGTAATAAATCTCCTAAATTAACTTCTGTCCCATTAGATACATGAGATTTGAAATACTTACCGTTTAATTTCATGGTATCTAAACCTATGTGTATTAAAAGCTCTACTCCAGTATTAGTTTTAAATAAAATTCCATGTTTGCTTTCCATTATAGAAATAACTGTACCATCTGCTGGTGCGTATACTTTTCCATCAGTAGGGATTATTGCTACACCATCACCAACAAGTTTGTCAGAAAAAGTTCTATCAGGAACATTTGATAATTTCTCTAATGTTCCTGCAATAGGAGAGTATATCTCAATTCTTTCTACAAGTGGTTTTTCTTCAATTTTATCTTCATCAATATTTAATTTTTTTTTTCTTCTAGATTAATATCCTTAAATCCAAATAAAATTGTTAATATAAATGAAGCAACAAAAGAAACAATGATCATTATAACACCTGCAAGTAAATTACCCATTCCAGCTTCACCTATAAATGCAGGGATAGCCATAATACTGTTTTGAGCAATATATAAAGAAACTTGTAATATTCCTCCAACAATACCTCCAATACCAGCAGCAATAGAAGCAGCAATAACAGGACGTTTTAATTTTAATGTAACACCATAAAGTGCTGGTTCAGTTATACCCATTAAAGCAGAAATACCTGATGCACTAGCTAATTGTTTCATATCTTTGTCCTTAGATTTTACAGCAACAGCAAGAGATGCTCCAGATTGAGCAATGTTTGAACAAACTTGAGAAACAAATATTAACTTATCAGCTCCACCAGTAGCTATTGCATTTAATCCAATTGGAGTTAAAGCATGATGCATACCAGTCATAACAATAAATGGGAAAGTGGCACCTAAAATACCAACAATAACAAAACCTAATTTTGTAGATAAGAAGTTAATTGCAACAGCTAACCAATCACCAATTAATCCTCCTAAAGGTCCAACAACTATTAAAGCAATTGGAGCACTAATAAGCATTATAAGTGTAGGGTTTAATATTAATTTAAATATACGTGGTGTAATTTTATCAACTAATTTTTCAATATATGACATAATCCAAACCATTAAAATAACAGGAATTACTGAGTAAGCATATGAAAACTTAGTAATTGGAAGTCCAAATAGTGATATTGGATCTTGTGATGCTATCATTGCAGTAAAATTTGGATGTAAAAATACTCCGGCAATAATTAATGCAAGTGCTTGATTAACATGAAATACCTTTGCAGCATTAGCAGCAATTAGGAATGGCATAAAGTAAAAGGCAACATCTCCAATAAAGTTAATTACTTGATAACTACTACTTGTAGTTTCAACTAAATTAAAAGTTGTTAGTAAAGTTAATACAACTTTTATCATACCTGCAGCAGTTAATGCTGGTATCATAGGAGTCATACATCCTGTAATTGAATCTACAACCTTTGAAACAATTCCTTTTGAATTAGTTTCAATATCAGATGAATTATCATCAGATGGGGCACCTAAAGCAAGTAATTCTTTATACATTTCATTAACATCATTACCAACAATAATTTGAAGTTGGTCATTGTGCCAGTTAATTCCTGATACTTCTGAAAGACTATTTATTGAATCTTTATCAATTTTACTTTTATCATTTAAGTAAAAGCGTAATCTTGTCATACAGTGAAATACTTTTTTGATGTTTTCCTTTCCTCCTAGTGCTTCTGTTAATTTCTTAGAATCATTTTTATAATCTTTTTTCATTCTAAGTATCCTCCTTAAAAATATAATTTATATTTAAGGTTTTGCCTGAACGCTACGAATATTAAGTTCGTATTTCAGTAACAAGCCAAAGATAACAGTAATAAATTTTATAATGTTGATTTCTCAGTAATTGATTGAATATGCATTGTAAGATAAAGCATTTCTTCTTCAGTAAGTTTATAATTATATTTATCATCCATCGTTAAATAAATTAATTTAACACATCCATAAGCTTCTTTATATTGATTTCTAATGATTTCAAATAAATTAGTATCTTCTTTATAATTAAGTTCTTTATGAAGAAATCTTTGTGCAAAATATTTTAAATGTGTAATAAACCTTTGATAATATAAGCTTTCTTCATCAAAAACAATTGAATCATAATATCTTTTAACTATCTCCATTATTTCGTTTACAATATGAGATATTTTAAACCCATCATTTTTACCTTCAGAATCTTGTGCATTAACAAAATGTAGTGCAATAAATCCAGCTTCATCTAAAGGTAAATTTACGTTGAATTTTGCATTTAGCTTTTCAAGCATATCTAAGCCGATTTTATATTCTAGTTTATATAATTGCTTAATATCTAAAAGTAATAAATTGTTTATAGATATTCCTTCGTTAAATCGTTTAATTGTTCCGGTTAAATGGTCGCTTAATGATATGTAAATGCTATTATTTAATTTAATATCATAGGAATTTTTAATATCATCAACATATTCTTGAACAAAATCCAAGTAATCTTCAGGAATTGATGTTAAATAAGATTGTAATTCTTTACTGTTTTTAGAGTTTTCAGGTGTAAATATTTTTTCAATAACAGATTCGTCTAAAAGATCCCATCTTTTTTTGTTAAAGCCAATTCCACGGCCTTTTACTATTATTTCATTTCCTTGCACGTCGCTAGCAAGGACTAAATTATTATTTAATATTTTTCTTATTTTCATAAAAACATCCCCCATCGATATAAAAAAAGACCAATAGTATAGCAAAAAAACTGCTAACTATTGGTCTTGCCTGACGATATATAATATTTCAGTAACAAACCAATTTAATCATATCTAATATGACTTACGCTTGACATAATTGAATATTAACATATATTTTACAACTTGTCTACTACATTTTTGTAAAATTTATCAAAAAATGAATACGTTTAATGGCTTTGTATGTGTAGTGGAGCTGATTTAGGAAGCTAAGATATATTTTAGTAAAATCAAAATTGTGGAGTAACTTAGTATAAAAAATATAACGAAGATGAAATTAAATATTAAATTATGAAAATACCGTACTTTTCAAAAGAGAATATACGGTATTTTTTAGTGCGCAATTCATTAAAATCACCAATACTTTGAAATTATTACGAAGTAATAAAATTTGATCTTTAAAAATTAAATAATATAGTATAGAAAATATGGTGTAATTATAAAAAATATGATAGTATATACCCTAGAAAATGAAACTTTTGAATTTTATTGAGTTAGGAGATGATATTATGAATTTGCTAATTACTGATGTCGATTTAGATATTAATTTAATTGAATCTGAAAACTCTAGATATATTGATATATCAAAACTAAAGATAGCTAATTGTCTAGGTTGCTTCAATTGTTGGACAAGAACTCCAGGTAAATGTATCATACGAGATGATGCAGTTAGGGTTTATCCATTAATTGCGAAAAGTAAAAATTTAATTTATGTAACAAAAATTAAATTTGGGACCTATGATACACCTCTAAAAACTTTACTTGAACGTTCTTTACCAATTCAACAAGCATTTATAAGGCTTTATCATGGAGAAGCTCATCATGTTCAACGTGATGTAGAATTAAAAAATGCAACAATTATTGTATATGGAAATATTTCAGAAGAAGAAAAAAATTTATTCAAAAAACTTGTTGATAGAAATTCGCATAATATGCTATTTGAAAATTATAAAATATTATTTGTTCAAGAAGAGGATTTAAATAATATTGTTAGAAAAGAGGTTTTATTATGGGGAAATTAATTATTATAAATGGAAGTCCTAGAGCTAGCAAATCTAACTCTAAAAAGTATGCAGAAGTATTTAAAGAGCATTATAAAGGGGAAATTTTAGAATATAATATTGTATCAAAAAAACACGAAGACTTATTTGAAAAAATAAATGAGTATTCTGATATTCTTTTTATATTTCCATTATATGTTGATAGTATTCCTGCAGTGTTTACAGCTTTTTTAAAAAGCTTGGAAGAATATAAGATTGATATTAAGCCTACAATACATGTATTAATTAATTGTGGATTTATTGAATCAGAACAAAATTTTATAGCGGTGGAAATAATAAAATTTTTTGCAAGACAAAATGGCTATCCTTTTGGATCTACTTTATGTATTGGTGGAGGAGAAGCTATAATGGGAACACCATTTGCTTTTTTAGCAAAAAGAAAAATTAAAAAGTTTGCTAACTCTATTAATAATGGTAAAAAAAGTTTTTATACTGTAACTATGCCATTAACTAAGAAACTTTTTATAAAAGCTTCTACAAATTATTGGATTAAATACGGTGAAAGAAACGGAATAACTAGAGAAGAAATGGAAACTATGAAAATTGAATAAATTATATAGAAAATATTATTAATTTTGTATTAAAATACCGTATTATTCAAAAAGAATATACGGTATTTTTTAGTGTTCAATTCAAAAATAGGAGGAGAATATGGATTTAAAAAATCAAATAGAAAATATAATTTGGCATATAGAAAACAATAGATAGGTTTCTGGAGATACTATAGTGCTAAATGATGTGCTGAAAGCGTTAAAAAATATAGAAAAACGCTTAAAGTAGATTGGAAATTATTGCGAACTAAATGATCTTTGAAAATTGAATAATACGGTATTTAAATATTAAATGTAGTAAATAATATTTATGAGGTGAATATTATGAGAAAGAAAGTAATCTATATAGCAACATTAATAATAACAGTTCTAATTTTTGCTACAAACAATGTATATGCAAATACTCCTATTACGCCTATTAATAATGCTTACAAGGAAGGAATTTACAAATTAGATAAAAATGATAAAGGAGAATATAATTTGCAATACCAATTTCTTAATAAAGATAGTGATTCTGCAATTATTGTATTGGATCAAAATGCTGATATAGTTTATAAAAATATAAACTGTAATAGAAAATGTAACGCTGGTACAATAACAAACAAGAATACTATTATATTAATAACCGATGGAGAAGTAGAGTTAGATTTTACTAAAATAAATTAGAGAGTAAATAGTAAAAAAATACCGTATTATTCAACTGAATATACGGTATTTTTTAGTGAGTAATTCAAAATTATTGTAAGTAGTTTTAATATGGTGAGAATTAAGGGGTATTTGGAATTAATATGTAAAGTATGATTTTTCTAGTGTATAATTGTATTATATGACAAATTTAAAAAGGATAGGAGAGGGAAATTATTCAAAAATGTATTAAATGCAAAAGAAACTTTTCATATGTGGAATTACTATTTTCTATATGGCCATTTTCTGGTTATAAAAAAATAGAATGTAAAAATTGTAATTTTGCATTGAAAATTAACAATGTATCTAGATTAATAATAGCAGTATTAATACCGTTACCTCTATTAGTTCAAACATATTTATTCAAATTAGGAATTAATATTCTAGTATTTTATTTACTAT
>SKEW01001073.1_pt1 | contig 18308 bp, 9 predicted proteins | sample 4841441 | NCBI WGS metagenome assembly SKEW01 (sample SAMN11008799, study PRJNA524170) | human gut metagenome | isolation source: fecal sample from pouch patient p41 | place: Israel: Tel-Aviv | reverse complement strand
CTCTTATACCGATTACATTGTATATATTTTTCATGAAACCCTATGCTTAATAGCAATTATGTGAAATTTAATATAAAAAGCTTTCCTTTTTTCATTAGTTCATTAACCAGTAAAAATGTACACTAACTAACGAAGATCTAACTAAATGGTATACAAATACTCAAACTTACTAAAGGTACCTAGAATCTAAAATTCTCTTTAAAACAACTTATTTTAAAGGGAACTCATCATCCTTTCTTCTTTTCCCTATTTTCTCTATTATAATAGTTTTACTATCATTTACTCTAGTTAGCATTTTAGTTCATACTTTTTTAATATTAGGTAATACTTTGATTATAATTATAAAACCAAGTAAGGAACTATAAATTATGACAGAAACAGAAAAAGCCTATATAGCTGGAATAATCGATAGTGAAGGAAGTATAATGCTTCAAAAATTTCACAAAAAAGAATACCCATCACTTTGTGTATCAATAGCTTCAACTACACTCGAATTATTAAAATGGATAAAAGAAACTATTGGAAAAGGTGTTATTGTTAAGAAAAAAAAATTATGATACTAAAAGACATCAAAACTGCTATAGTTACATAGTAAAACGTAATGATGCCATTAAATTACTTGAAGATATTTATCCTTATCTAATTATTCCAACTAAAAAGAGTAGAGCTCAATTAATACTTTTGAAATATAAGGCTTTAACCCCTAGAAATGGTAGGTATTCTGAAGAAATGCTTAAATCTAAGATTGATTTTTATAATGAATTTATTTCTATTAAGCAATAAAACCGTACAAATAATTTGTACGGTTTTTGTTTGGTGGAGGCGAGGGGTCATGTGCATCCATTATTTCTATATGGCACTGACTATATCTTCTACTATTACTTAAATAGTAGCTTGGCATATTATAGAAGCTTAGTATAGTTTATATCTTCTATCCTAGTATTCCATAGAGATTACTCCTTAGGAACCTATGAGTCGATACGAGGCTGTTGAATTTCTTCACATACCTCTCGGTATTGCCGTCAGCATTCTCTGTTACGGTTTCACCGATAAAGCCAAGTTATCACTTAAACATCACTGTTTAAGGCGACTTTCTTTCAAAATCGAACCCCTGTCCGAAAGCAGACCAGCCTGACTTTCTACGAGCGTAGTTTAGTGACTAAATTTTCGGTTCTTAGTTCGCTCACAAACAAACTCCTAATTCCCTAGCTTCATAAATACCCCTTTAGCTCAAAGCTTTGCTAAACTTCGTTTCCCACTTCTATGACACCCGCTACCCAAGTCATGGGGAACCTGGACGGATGAGCGGCTATATTAAGCTGCTAATGCAAAATTGTCTTCTGCGTTTATATTTAATGCATAGCTTATTAACGAGTCGTCCATGCTTTACTCGGCCCGCTTATCAAACCCATCACACCCCCGTCGAAGCCAAAACGCCCCCATGTAAGGTTAATAGGTCATAAACGCCTTTTACCTATTAAATTTTCAATCGATGATTAACATCGTGATTTTATTATAAAACATACAGTTTGAACTGTCAACTTAACTATTCTATTAAACCTTTGGTAAACTGATAATATTATTCTTTTACAAGAAATTTTATTTATTCTTAAAACAAATTTTCTAAATCTACCATAAAATTTTTTAAATTTAATAGTTCTTTTCCAATTATTAAACTTAACTTCTTTATAATTTACAATTAATTATTTAAATCATAAATATAAATAGAATTTATAAACTAATTACTTTTTATATTATATACTAATCTTTTATTATTATAACCTTAATACTCAATATAATTTTAAGTTATAAATAAAAACTCTTGCATTCTTTGTCGAAAGGTGTTATTCTAAATTAGCAGTTGGTACGTAAAGTGCTAATTACCGTAGAGTCTAGTTTGTCCTTCGCCGGATGCTAGGCTCTACTTTATTTTTACAATAAAATTTAAAAAGTTATACACATGGAATAAAAAACTATTCACACTTTTATTCATATTTTTCCCATTTAACTGTTCATAAGTGCACAAAACTAGCTCTTTTATATACTCATATACATACTAGTAAAATAAAAAAAGCAACATCATTAAGACATTGCTTAAAATTCTAATCATCTTTAGTTTCAAACTGTATTACATCATAATTTTCAGAGTTTATATAATAGTCATTTTCATAATCATCTCTATTAATATCATAAATATATATCATTTTAGAATAACTAAAAAAAGAAGCTCCAAAAGATTTATCATTTATCTTTTTCCCATTAATAGTATATACATCATAACTTTCATTATCACCATCTATAGTTTTGCAAATAAATACATTATTAAAAGCTGTAATTGAATCATATTCATCATCAATAATCCAATTTCCTTCTAAATCTCTTACTCCAACATTAGTATAATTTTCATCATATACTATTAATCTATTTTTATTTGCAACCTCTACATAATAAAATCCCTCTTCTATTAAATTTCCTTTTGAATCAACTATCCCATAACTATAATTATCCTCATTAACTAAATAAGCACTAGCAATTCCATCTACAAAAGAACTATCAATTTCATATTTAGAATCAAATAACTTATTTCCACAATAATCTATATAGGTATATACTCTTTCATTGCTTCCATAATAATATACACATGCAATTTCATTCTCATTATCAAAACAAGTTAAATAGCTATAATCATCCTTTAAATATATTGGTTCTAGTTTATTATTTAAATATACATATTCTCCTTTATCTTCATTATATAATTCATAAAAACTATTAGATATATCAGTAATATTATACTCGTTAAAATTAATAATTTTTAAATCCTCGTTTAAAATATAATAGTCATAACTTTCATTATCTTGTATAACAGCATATCCCTCGATATATCCTCTATATATAGAGCACTTATTACTTAAAGAAATTTCATTACCATTTACATCATATAAAGTTTCTTTATTATCTTTTTCAGCTACAATAAACCCATTATATTCTGTAGTAACATAATCATATTTATCCCTTAAAACTTCTTTTCCATCCTTATTAATAACAGCACTAATTTCATCATCCTCTTCATTACCTTTAATATCATAATAGTATACAACTGCTAATCCATTACAAAAACTATCTCCATAAAAATAATCACCACTAGTAATCACTTCACCTTTTTCGTTTATGTACGCACCTTTTTCATCTATAATTACAAAGGCCATCCCCTCAGAAAAAAAGTTTGCATATCCATATTGTGGTTCAATTATAACTTCTCCACTACTGTCAATATAACCATACCTTCCTTCTTCATCAACAAATGGATATAAATCTAGTTCCTTCTCTTCTTCATACTGATACAATTTTATATTATTAACAAAAACATTATTACCATCAGTTTCTACTTGTGGCTTATCTTCAATTTTTATTTCAACACTTCCTAAAGTTCTCCCCATATTACTACTTATAAATTTCACACTAAGTAAATAATATACTATACCTATTATTACTATTCCTACTATTAAAAAAGCAGTAATAAAAATAATAACAGCTCTTTTGCTAGCTGCTTTTTGAGTTATATATTTTTCCTCTGCAATTTTCTGCACATCACATCGATGAGTTTCATCACTTTTGCCCATTTGCAGTTCACCTTCTTATTATAATTAATTACATTTTATATTATATATGTCAATTAGCTATTTTAATACTATTTATATTTTCTTTCAAAATAAAAAATGATAAGACCTATGCGTTCGTAAGCCTTACCATCTCTTATTCTTAGATAATATATACTATTCAAATTTATTGTAAATGTTCTAAAATAAAAAATAAACAAATAGTGGTAGTAAAAGTTCAATAAATTTTAGAAGTTTATTTTTAATATATAGTGAACTAAGTAGTGCTAAAAGGTTCTATCCATTATAGTTAGTACAAATTACTGAATAAATTTTATAAATAATTCATTTTCTAATTTAATCTATGAATATCTTCTAAAAATATCTCTTTTCTAAATATATTTTTAGAAGTTCCATTTTTCAATTCTTGCAGTACCATTCCCCTTTAATGTTAAAGTAGAATCAACTAAATCATTATAGATTCTAGTACTAAATACTTCTTCTCCATTATTCAAGAAAATTTCTAAAGAAGAATTATCAGAGAATATTCTCATTGAAGTAACAGCTTCAATTTCTACTGCTCTCATATCTCTTCCATAGCCTGATCTTCCAAGTTCTAATTTAAATACCTTATTATTAAATGAAAGCTTACAATCTTCTCTTAAAGCTATTTCAAACTCTGTAGTGTTTATAAAATCAATATTTAATTCAAAAGTATTGCTTTCAAATATTTCTAAAGTATTAGCTTCATTTAAAGAAACCTCTTTTTTTATTGAATCACCTTTTCTTAAAGCCTCTAATTCAACAACAGGAATTTGATATACCTTATTATTCTTTAAAACTAACTCTCTTGGAATTGTTAATTGATGTTGCCAGAAGTTATTTATAGTTGGATTCTTATGTTCTACAGCATCTGGCACTCCCATCCATCCTATAACTATTCTTCTTCCCTTAGAATCTTCAAAAGTTTGCGGAGCATAGAAATCAAATCCTCTATCTATTTCAACAAACTCGCCAAGTTTAAGTTCTTTTTTATCATTCAAAAAATTCCCTACAGCATATCCACATTGATATACATTATTATATTTATATCCTTCTGCTTCCATACCTTGTGGTGAAAACATTAATACATCTTTATCACTTAACTTAAATGTATCTGGACATTCCCACATATATCCCATATCATCTAACTTACCTGCTGGTACAGAGTGGAATTCCCAATTATAAAGATCATTTGATTTATATAATAAAATACAACCTTTATTATCAGTAGTTCTAGCTCCTAGAACCATATAATAAACTCCATCTTCTTCCCAAACCTTAGGATCTCTAACATGTAGCGACATATCATCTGGGAAATCTGTATTTCTTAAAAGCACTTTCTTTTCTGAGAAGTTTATACCATCTTTACTAGTTACTAAAATAACATTTTGCTCTCTTCCAGTTAATATATAATCATGATTTCCTTCATGCTTTACATTACCTGTATAGAAGAAATAAATTGTATCATCCTTAACAAAAGCTGATCCTGAATATACTCCATCCTTATCTTCATTTATATCTGGATAAAGAGCAACTCCTTTATCTTCCCAGTTAGCTAAATCTTTAGAAACTGCGTGCCCCCAAAACTTTAATCCTCCCATTGGCGTTAATGGTGAGTATTGATAGTAGCAATGATATTCTCCATTAAATTCACATAATCCATTAGGATCGTTTATCCATCCTATTGGAGCCATTATATGATATTTATTTCTCCATTTGTCACTATTTACAGCATCTAAATTCTTGTTCATACATTCATTTATTTGCTTATCAAAATCAACTCTTAACATAACTATCTCCCTTGTGCTAATGTTAAAACTTCTTCTTTAGTCGGTAAAGCACCTATAGCTCCTCTTTTACAAACTGTTAATGCAGCTGTTGCATTTGAGAAAGTTAATATTTCTTTTACCTTTTCTTCTGGTAAATTAACTAAACTTTCTAAAGTATTATCGCCTTCAGCAACTTGATATAAGAATGATCCTATAAATGAATCTCCTGCTCCTGTTGTATCTTGAGCTTCAACTTTAAATGATGGAGAAAATACTTTTCTTTCCTTAGTTATAAATTCTGCACCATTAGTTCCTTTTGTGTAGATTATAACTTCAACATCTCCTTGTAATAATAAGTTTAATGCTTCAGTTTCATCTGCAATTCCAGTTATGAATTCTAATTCTTCATCACTTATTTTAACTATATTAGCAAATGGTAAGAATTCTAAAATTGCCTCTCTGCAAGCTTCTGGTGTTTCCCATAATGGTAATCTAACATTTGGGTCAAAACTTATTAAGCAATTATTCCTTTTAGCAAATTCTATAGCTTTTCTATGGGCTTCTTTTATTGGTGCATCTATTAAACTAACTGAACAGAAGTGTAATATTCCACCTTGTGCAAATACTTCTTCTTCTATTTCTTCTGCATTTAATAACATATCTGCACTTGGGTTTCTGTAGAATGAAAAATCTCTTTCTCCATCTTCTCTTAATGAAACAAATGCTAATGCAGTATTTGCTTCTTTTGTTCTTAAAACCTTTGATATATCTACTCCTAAAGGTTCAACTTGTTCTAAGATGTGATCTCCAAAGCTATCAACACCTAACTTAGTAAGCATTTGTGCATTACCACCTAACTTTGCAACTGCAGCTGCTACATTAAGCGGAGCTCCTCCTGCTACTCTTAAAAAATTACTTACATTATTTAAAGATTGTCCTTTTTCATGTGGTATAAAGTCAATTAAAGCTTCACCTATTGAAATTACTTTTTTCATAAATCTTCCTCCTCTATACTTACGGGAACGTTCCCTCATTATTTAAAAAATATACTAATTTAAATAAATATTTTTATATCATTTTTCTACGATATTATTATAACATTTATTCATTCTTAGTCTATATATTTTTTCTAATAAATATCCTGATTTAATAAAAAAAGATACCTATTATCCTTATATGACCTTTATAGTATAAAGTTAAAACATAAAACTCTAACTATAAAGACCTATAAATTATAGGTATCTATTTTTTATTTATCTATTGTCAAACATATATGTCACTTGAGCTAAATAATTATTTTCTTTATCTTCATATACTAAATATAATGTATGATAAGCTTTATTAAAGTTAGTTGTATCAAATGATACTACTCCATTTTCATCTACACACTCATCTATATGAAGAGAAACATCTTCTAATGTTATATTATTTCTAACTACTATAGCTGATAATTCTACTGTCTTTCCTTCTCTATTAACAGCATCATATTTCACAGTTATTTTATTATCTTCTTTATAAAGACTTCCTATCACTATATTTTGGTACATAGCTTGTAAATTAAATAATTTCTCTAACCCCTTAAGTTTAGATAAATCATTTATTTCATTATAATCTAAATTTAATGTTTCTAAATTTTTAGCATATTGTAACCCTTCTAAATCTGAAATTCCATAACCCATAGCATTTAATTCAGTAAGGTTATACATATCCCCTATAGTTATATCATTTGATGATATATTTAATTCTGACTTAATAGCTTCTTTTAAATATTCATCTGAAATATTAACTACTTCTGATAAATCAACAGCTTTTTCTAACTTTTCATATGCTTCATTTAATTTAATGAACAAGTTATCAATTTCTTCTTGAGTATATCCATTAGCTAACTCTACATTAACAACTTCTAACACTTCTTGTAGATTATCAATACTTTCTCCTGTATAAATATCTTTATTTAAGTTATTTATAGTTTCAATTAATGAATCTAATTCAGCTCTATTTATTTCAAAACCATTATTATTAGCAAAGTGTAATTTAGTATCACCCCATGTTGCATGGTCTGAACCATTACCATTTCCACCATCAGTTACAACAAGTTTTAACTCCTTAGCTCCATTAATATCTACTTCAACATACTTTTGTGAATCTCTTGATGTCATTAATCCACTATCAAATTTCTTTTCACCATCAACCCAAACTTCAAAGCTTACAGACCCAACAGTTCCATACATTTGTCTATCTACACCAATATATGAAGTGAAATATGCATAATCTTTATCACTTAAATTATAAATTATAGTAGATGTTGAATGTGATCCTATACCTCTTTCATAAGATACTTCTTGTCCATTTTCACCTGTTAATCTTAAAGCTCTTCCACTTATTGATATATCTTTCTTTGGAGCAGTATAACTGTTATTAGTTGAATTCCAATCATATTCTGTTAAGTAAGTGTAATCATTCATATCAACTACTGCAATAGTTCTTGTTTTTGTAGTTGTATTCCCATCACTATCGGTTACTTTATAAGTTAATTCATACTTTCCAGCTTTATTAAAATTAACTTCTCCTGCTACTTCAATATTATTTGTTAAATCTCCATCTTCAGCATCACTTGCAGAATATTCTTCATTTAACTCTATAGGATATCCTACCTTTGTAGACACTGACTTTGGTATAGAAAGTGTTGGTGCCGCATTTAATATTAAGAATTTAGCATCACCAAAGCTAGCATGATCTGATGCATTTCCATTTCCAGCATTATCTGCAACAATCTTTAACTCTGATACTCCCTCTAATGGGATTCTTACTAACTTAGCATCATCTGCCCATTTCATTATTCCACTATTATAAACTTCTACGTCATCAGCATAAACTTTAAATATTACACTTGAATTATTTTGTTGTGCAATATTTCTATCTATACCAACATAAGTTTCAAAGTATTCATAATTTTTACCTTCTAAGTTATAAACTATTTCTGAATTTGCATGAGTTCCAATACCCTTATCAAATACTTTTTCTTCACCATTTACACTTAACTTAATTTTAGCTCCACCTGATGCTAAATCTTTTCTTACTTGTCCATAGTCAGTTCTTGCAGAATCCCAATCGATATCAGATAAATACTCTGAATCACTATAAACTACAATAGTTTTTTCTGAAGTAGCAATATTTCCATCACTATCTGTTACTGTATATGATACTTTATAGTCACCAGTTTTATTAGTTGTAAAATTATTTGAATTAATTACTACTTTATTTGTTATATCTCCATCTTCTTGATCGCTGGCATTTACAGATGACATTAAATCATATTCACTTCTTAACTTAACATATTCTGTTTCACCTACAGTTAAGCTTGGGAATTTATTTCTTATAATTTCTTCAGCCCTATTTAAATCATCTTGGAAAAGTTCTTCTGCTGGGTGAGCACTAACCTCTTCTCTTAATGCATTTAACTTTTCTAAAGTATTATATTGTTCACTTACTTCATTTTTATTATCGTCAGTAAATAATTCATTCTTAATTTTATCTGATAATTCATCAGTTTTATAGAATGACATTTCACCTATACTTGCCCAGTTTTGATTTGCTTCAATGAATTTAAACTTAACTCTTCTTGCTTCTGTTTTAGTTATATCAATTTCAATAACATCATTTACACTACCATTATATGAACCAGTACCTGCTAATCTAAAGTCATTGCCTTCTGCTTCGGTAGAAACATAAATTGCAAATTTGGTTGCAAATCCTTTCCCACCATTTCTAGCTGCATAAGCAATTTTATCTATCTCATTAACTTCATCTAAATCAAACACAACTTCATTTTGGAATGATAGACTATTTGGATTTCCAGTTTCCCAATGAGTATTTCTATTATTATCTATTGCATATCCAATAACACTGCTTCCATAGTTTCCACCATTATTAGAAATTGAAGCTACTGGTATTTTGAATTCTTCATTATATGCTTCTAAATTATTAAATGCCCCATACTTTGATTTAGTTGTAGTTAGCTCTTCATACACTGTTATATATGAAATCTTTTCAACTACATTATTATCACTATCTGAAACTCTATAAGTAACTTCAAATCTACCAACCTTTTCTGCTTCATAAGTATTTGAAACTATTTCGATACTTGAAGTTAAATCTCCATCTTCAATATCAGTAGCAGATATACCTTCATTAAAATCTACTACTTCTCCTAGCTTATAAGTTTTATCTGTAACAGTTAAATCTGGTTTTGCATTATTAGTAGTTAATTTTGGATTTGCTATTACTGCATGGTCAGATGTATTTCCATTTCCTCCATCACTAACTTCTATAACTAATTCCTGAACGCCCTTAACTGGAACATTTATAGCAACCATATTATCTGCATGTTTTATTACACTTGTAGTAGCTAGAACTTCACCATCAGCAATAACTTTAAATACTACACTTGAATTGCTTTGAGATTCTATGCCCATATCAATTCCAACTAATGCTTCAAAGTAGTCATAATCTACATTTGATAAATCATAAGTTATCTTACCATTTGCATGTATTCCAAACCCTTTATCAAAAGTTTTTATTTCATTATTTACTCTACCCTTTATACTACTATTTCTTCTTGGAGTCCCATATTGAGTTGTAATACTTGTCCAAGCTGTATCTGATAAATAATCATAATTACTTACCACTTGTACGTTTACTGTTTTTGTAACAACCACTCCATTATCTTCAATAGTATATTCTAATGGATAAGTCCCTTTTTCATTTACATTAACTTCTCCATTTATAACTATATTTGAGCTTATATCTTCTCCATTGTAATTTAATGCTTTAACTAAATTCATTGGATCGAATTCTTCTCTAAGTTTTATACTTATTGACTCTTGTTCTACGCTTAAACTTGGTGTTAAAGAATTTACTACTACTTCTTCTCCAATATTTAGTTTTTTATCATATGGTACAACAGTATAATTTACTGACTCTCCTATATTTGATTCTGTATCAACAAAACTATTAGTTGAAGTAAATCCTATTAATTCACCATCTTTAAATATTTCATAACCTAATACATCATCCTTAAACTCTTCATTAACGCTAAAAGATAATTTTATATTTTCATTTTCTTTAAGCACATTAACATTTAACTCTGGATTACTAGTAAATCCTTCACCATCATATTCTATATAATCATAGTTAGCATACCAAGTTTTTATATCAGGTTTTGGATATTGACTTAATAACTCTTTTGTCTCGTCAGAAACCCAGAATCCATGTCTTTCAAAATGCTCGCTTAAATCTAATTCTAAAGCTATACTAGAATATTTAGCTAACTGATTTAACTTATCATTTGCTGAATTTGTTGAATCTAAAACTATGTTGTTTTCTCTGTACTGGCTATTTAATTTCCCCCAATATCCTGGATATATCATTTCTAATTGCCAATAAACAGCTAAGTTTTCAAAATATCCTCCATCATAATAATAATTACTATCTGTTGATATAACATTTTTGAAAACATGACTTTCGAAAGGTATTCTTTTATTTGGATTATTATAATAATAAGAAGAATTTTGAGGTATCATATTATTTGTAACCTCACCTATAGTTCTTACTCCTATATCAAGCTTATGACCCATTTCGTGATCAACACCCCAGCCTCCTACACTAGTTAACATAGATACCATTACATCACTTTGAACACCTATATGCCCAGATGCAGCATACATATATCCAAATGGCTGAGCTAATCTTATATTCTCTCTAGTATACTTAATATCATTCTTTATGCTACTTCCATCCATACCTAAATATTCAAATATCATATCCATATGATCATCATACATATTTACAGTATTCATTGGACCAAATTCTTGGTTTATATAAGCCTCATATGCCCCTGTTGCAGTTCCTGTAAATACAAGATGATCTGAAACTATCTCTACAACATCTATCATTTTCCTATCCATAACATTAGGATTTTCTGCCTTGTCCGCATCAATTCTTGCTTTATAATCTTTTAGAAGCTCTAAGAACTCTTCTTCATCAGTATTTTTATCCATCATAGGGAACTGTTCACAACCAGATGCAAATCTTATAACTGGAGCTTTACTTTGTTGTTCTTCAGTATAAGGGTTTACTATATATACAGCTCCACCTGGAGTTACATCATGTCTATACCATCCATCATTTTGACTAACAGCAGGTACAGTTATTACATTTTTACCTATATGTAAACTTACTGTCCTTCCCCAACTTGCAAAACTTCCTTCTTGTTGTGAAAACATTAACTGTGGTAATGGTTGCCCTGGTTCTGCATCAACATATACTGTTATTGTTTCCCCTGCTCTAGCAACTACTCCAGTAGGCTGATTATTATTACCAAATCCAAACTTTAAATTACTATTGGCATGTGCATTTCTATCCCCATACTGTTCTGCGACAACAGTTTTAACAGTTTGTAAAGTACCATTTACAATATCCTTAGCCACTTGTATATCTTTTAAATAAACTGGTGCTAATGGATGTTCACTAATATCACTTTCAAGTTCTGCTAATTTTTCTATAGTATTGAATTCATTTGAAACAGTATCCATTAATCCATTTGTAAATAGTGTTTTCATTTTTTTAGATACTAAATCTTCTTTATATAATCTTATATCTGAAATTGATGCCCAGTTTTCACGCGCCTTATCAAATACAAATTTTACTCTTTTAGCTTTAGTTGCATCAAATTGTATTTCTAACATATCATTAGTTACTGTATAACTACCTTCTGTCACCTTTTGAAAATTATCTCCTGAGTCAACTGGCGATATATATATACTAAACTGCTCTGCAAACCCTTTTCCACCAGATCTTGATTTATAAGTTAATCTACTTATTACTTCTGCTTCTTCTAAGGTTAATATAACTTCATTCTTAAATGAATCACTATTAGGCTTTCCTGTTTCCCAATGAGTATTAGCATCTTCATCTATTGCATACTTTATTGCAGAACTAGCATATTGTCCTCCATTGTTACTTATACTTAAGTTTTTAACTCTATATACATCATCATATTCATTTATATAATCTGTATAAAATGGTTCAAATTTAGATACATTTGCAGTACCACTTTCAACTTGCCCAAATTCAATTAACTCTTTAGCTAAATTTAACTTTTCAATATATTCATCAATGGATGTCCATTAGATTCTGCTATTAAATTATTAATAGCTTCAATTGTTCCAAATTCAGGATTAACTTCATTCATTTTTTCATCTACAAATAATATATCTATTTTTTGATCTAATTCATCTGGCATATATAAACCAAATTCAGAAGCTAATGCCCAATTTTCATATCCCTTTTTATATACAAACTTTATTCTTCTTACTTCTGTTTCTTTAAATTTTATTTGCAAAGTATCTTTAGTCGTTATACTTGTAGATCCATCTGATATTTTCTCAAATGTATCCCCTTCAGAAGTTCTAGATCCATATATTTCAAACTCTTGTGCAAACCCTCTCGAAACTAGGCTTGTATACATTATTCTATCTATCGTAGTTAACTCATCTAAAGTTATTACCACTTCATTCGTATGGCTAGATGTATTTTGCTTACCTGAATGCCAATTTGTGTTTACATCTCCATCCATGGCTCTTGATATATCATTAGAGGCATATTGTCCACCATTAGTTGTTATACTTGTAACTTTTTCTAATGGTACCTTGAATAATTCATCATAACTTGCTAACCTTTCATCATTAAACGACTTAAAGTTAGATACCTTAGCCTCTGTAAATTCTAATACCTTTCCTTCTAATATTATTCTAGCATTATTAATATCTTCTGCTATTTCACTATATAAAGGATGTGTACTTGCTTCTAAATCAAAAGCTTCTAATTTTTCTAGTGTATTAAATTCTTCACTTAACTCATTCTTTGAATTATTAGTGAATATATTATTCATTTTATCTATTATGTTATCTTCTTTATAAAACATAAATTCAGATGCACTTGCCCAACCTTGATTAGCCTTTTTAAATACAAACTTTATTTTCTTAAATTCAGTTGCATCAAATTTTATTTCTACAACATCTCTTGTTGAATCTTTATACTCACCAGTAGCTACTAATTGAAAATCATCACTATCATCATTAGATGCATATATTTCAAATTCTTCAGCAAAGCCTTTTCCCCCTGCATCTGGTCTTGCTGCATAAACTATTCTATTTAATGTAGTTGCTTCTTTTAAATTAATTATGACCTCATTAGTAAAACTTGAACTATTAGGTGAGCCTGTTTCCCAATGAGTTTTGAAGTTTTCATCTATAGCTTTATCTATGGTGCTACTTCCATATTTCCCACCATTATTAGTTATAGATTCAATATTAGAATTATCCATTTTAAATACTTCATTATAACGCTCCAATAAATCGCTACCATATAAGCTAAATTTAGTTACAGTAGCCTCCTTACTTTCAGTTTCTTCCACCGCTCCATCAACTTGGATAGTATCATTTTGTTTTAATGTCTCTGCAAATACATTAACAGGTGTAGATAGTAAATTTGTTATTGTTGCAGCTAAAATTAGTGTTGATAATTTTCTTTTTAACATTTATTTTCCCCCCGAAATATTATTTCCCAAGAGAAGTACATTAAAAAAAGCTACTCTCTAAAGAGTAACTAAAAATAAGTCTTAATAAAGATTAATATTTATCGAAAATGCTGTAAGGGTGCATTTACTTGAAAGTAAAGCACTTCAATGAAATATAAAAACTTTATTTACTTAAAAACAAAAAGTCTAATGTACTCTTTGGCAACTGGCTGACATAGTAATTAAACCTTAGTCCCTATAGCTTTGCGTCCTTAAATTTCTTTAAGTTTGCCTATTAAATTTTCAATAATATTGATAATCCTTAATATTATTTACAGTAAAATAATTACTATATAAATTATATCCCATTCTCATTAGCAATCTATTAAAAAGTATTAACTTTCATATTTTTCAACACAATTTTCATTAATAAATATTTATTTTCCTTTTATTCGACTTATATTCCATTTATACTATGCATACTTAACTAATATTAATTATTTTTTAAATTATTCTATTTCTTTTTCTTTCATGTGTTTTTTATGTTTACATCTGCCATGACTTTTCATATGTTCTCCATGTGCAATGTTTCCTCTCCACGATTTTAGCAACTTTGATAATATTACTTCTAATTGCTGTTGTTCTTCTTCATTTATCGCATTGAATAATTCCTTTGACCTATTTTTAAGTTCTTCTTCCTTTAGTAAAATACTTTCTTTACCCTTTTCAGTTATTGATATATTTACTTTTCTCTTGTCATTCTCATCTTTTTCTCTTATTATTAATTCTTTTTCCTCTATCTTGCTTAAAATTTCGCTTAAAGATCCTGAACGAATATCAATAATATTTTGTAATTCACTTTGTGTCATTGTGCCCTTTTCCAAAAGCACTCTTAATATACGTCCTCTTCCATGGTGACCACAATGTTTATTATTTAAAATAGTGCCACATTTCCCTATCATTAGCATAAGTCTCTCTTCTTGAGGTAATTTTTTAAATTCTTCACGCTTTTTAGACTGCTCTTTTAATTCCTTTACCTTTTCTTCTGTTATTTCTCCATTATTTAATAATCTTATGAACTTCTTTCCCCTACAGCATTTTAGTTCATTTACGTCACAACCTTTACCACATATTGGACATTTTTCATATTTAATTTCTTTATTCATATATATTCACTCCTTTTAGTTAGGTACCTTGTTATTTTCATTATACATCCTCTATATATTTTTATCAAGGTACCTAATTAATTTAAAAGCAAAAAAGAAGAAAATGCATTTTACATTTTCTTCTTTCTCTATTTATATTAATTTATTAAGCTTCTTCCTTAATTCCCATTATCCAAGTAGCTATAAATGCAACTGCACCCGCAATAACTAAACCAATACAGTAGTTAACCATTGTATCTGCTGTAGTAATTGCTATAGCTGGTAAAGCTGTAACACCAACAGCTGTCATCTTAACATGTGTAAATACTACATAAGCACCTGCTGCTGCTCCACCAATAGCCGCACCAATAAATGGTTTTCTATATCTTAAGTTTACTCCAAATATAGCTGCTTCTGTTATACCCATTGTACAACTTATTGCTGCTGGTAATGATATAGCTTTCATCTTCTTATTCTTAGTTTTGAAGTATACTGCTAAAGCTGCTCCACCTTGTGCAAAGTTAGCAACTGCCCATATTGGAAGTAATGTATTAAATCCTGTTGAAGCAATAAGTCCTAACTCAATAGCATGGAAGCTATGATGTATACCTGAAATAACTATAGCTGAATATAATCCACCAAAGATTATACCTGCAAATATACCAAAATTATTTAATGCATATTGTAAGAATATACTTATTCCATCACCAATCCAGTTAGCAAATGGTCCAACAACTACTAAAGCTAAGAATCCACTTAGTATTACTGTTATTAATGGAGTTAATAATATGTCTAACATATTAGGAACAATTTTTCTAACATTTCTTTCTATTATAGACATTAGGAATATTACAAATAATATTGGTAATACAGTTCCTTGATACCCCTTTAGAGGCATATCAATAATTCCAAATACAGACATTGTTTGAGCTACAGCACCTGATTGTTGTTCCCAAGCATTCATTAATGCTGGGTGAATCATTATACCAGCAACAGTTGCTGCTAAGTAAGTATTACATTTAAATACTTTTGCTGCACTGATAGCAACTAATATTGGTAAGAAGTTAAATGCTGCACTACTAAACATATCAAGTAGTGTCCACCACCAAGTTCCCTCAGCAGAAATACCAAACTTAGAGCATAATCCCATAATTCCCATTAATAATCCTGAAGCAACGATTGCTGGAATTATTGGTACAAATATATCTGATAATAATTTAGCTAATTTTTGAAGTGGATTTAATTTTTCTGCTCCTGAATGTTTAACATCTTGAGTACTCATTTCAGTTATCCCACAAATTTTAATTAATTCAGCATAAACTTTATTAACAGTACCTTGTCCTATAATAACTTGAAATTGTCCACCATTAATAAATGCACCTTTTACGATATCTAACTTCTCTAACTCTTCTTTGTTAGCTAAACTTTGATCTTTTAATACCATTCTTAATCTTGTCGCACAGTGTGCTGCACTTGCAATATTTTCTGAGCCACCGATATATTTTAATATATCTTGAGCAGCATCATAATACTTGTTAGATCCCATTTTTTAATCCTCTTAAATATTTTTATGTTCTTATATTTACCTTGCCATAAAGGCCTTATTCATTTTATGGTAATGTTCCCACGACACTCATAAAAAAAATGTGGTAATGTTCCCACTCTTTCCATAAATAAATGTTTCTCGTTTTCATATCATCTTGTGCATTGTGATTAAATTTATTATTAATTCAAAATTTAATATGATTATATAATTTTATTTTGTATAAGTCCATAGTTTATTTATAATTTTATACTAGAACTTTTTACCTTATTATTAATTAAAAGTAGTTTTACAGGGGAATATTCCCATATAATCCCTTTGTAAAACCTTTTCATATTTTTATTATACACTATTTCTTTCGACAAGTAAACATTTCAATTTTACTTTTTTTACTACAGAATTATTTTTTTCTATCTTACTATCAAGCTCTTCTAAAATTATCTCTGCTGATTTTCTTCCAGCCGTTTTATAATGATAATGTACAGTTGTAAGTCTCGGTCTTATAACTCTAGAAATTTTAGAATCTCCCATTCCTACCACTGCTACATCATCCGGAACCTTATAATCGTTGTCTATTAGATACTCTATTGCACCTAAAGCTAAATTATCAGTTACAGCAACAATGGCTGTTGGAACATCTTCCCTCTCCATCATCTCTCTAGTTAATATATATCCACTCTTCTCATCAAAATCACCACTCTTAATGTTTTCATAATTTATCTCAATATTATTATTTTTTAATGTCTCTATATAAGCTTGCTTTCTATAAAGCCCAACAGCTTTATCCTCTTCATAAACTCCAATATATCCAATTTTTTTATGACCTTTTGCAATCAAATAATTAGTTATATCTTCTGTTGCTTGAAATTCATCAAAATATACAGATGGAAATTTTTCAATATCTTGTGCAACAACAACTATTGGAACCTCTAAATCTCTTATAACTTCTATATGCTTATCTGTTACCTTCGTTGCCATAAATATTATTCCATCAACTTGATTTGATTTAAATATATTAAGGTATTCTAATTCTTTTTCTATAGATAAATTTGTATTTGCTATCAAAATATCATATCCATTAGGAGACAAAACCTCTGTAATACCTTCAACTACTCTTGCCGGAGTTTCACTGCTTATTTTAGGAACTATTACCCCTATTAAGTTCGTCTTTTTAGTTCTCATACCTTTTGCTTGTCTTTGAGGTGTAAATCCTGTTTCTTCAAGTACTTTTTTTATTTTTTCTCTAGATTCAACGCTTACATATCCATTATTTAAATATCTAGATACTGTAGATTTTGAAACACCTGCTAATTTTGCAATATCAATTATGTTTAACGCCATTAGCTATCCTCCCTATATAATGAATATTTATAAATTATCTATTACATTTTAACATTCTTTAAGAATTTTATCACATTATTCTTAATATTCTTCAGTAATAATTATAAATAAAACTACTTCTGCTTTACTTTACTAAATTACCTATATAACTTTACCTAAGTAAACTTAATATTTAGATATATATTTATTATAGGAATATTTTCAAAATTATTCTTATATATTAAAATAATTGTTCTTTTTTGTTTGGTAAATAATTCTTTTATAAATTGATAATACTATAAATAGATCTTTTTG
>SKEW01001065.1_pt1 | contig 18388 bp, 18 predicted proteins | sample 4841441 | NCBI WGS metagenome assembly SKEW01 (sample SAMN11008799, study PRJNA524170) | human gut metagenome | isolation source: fecal sample from pouch patient p41 | place: Israel: Tel-Aviv | reverse complement strand
TTCCGAGGACAGGGCCGACTTTATCGCCAGCTTTGACGAGTATGACCTGCTTATCATTGACGATCTGGGTGTAGAGCGCAGTACCGAATATGCTATGGAGCAGATGTTTTTCGTCATCGACAGCCGCTACCGCAGCCGCAGGCCCATGATTATCACAACAAACTTGAAACTGTCCGAGCTGAAAAACCCGCCTGACCTGGCCCACGCCCGTATCTATGACCGTATCCTGGAACGGTGCGCCCCGATCCTCTTTGCCGGGAAGAACTTCCGGGAGGAAAACGCCGGGGCCACCAAACAGGCGGCGAAAGACCTTGTGAACCGTAAAAGCGACTGACTGTTTTGCCGGACGGCGCAGCCCCGCCCGGAGAAAGGAGCGCCATGAACAGAGAAACCCGTACCATGCAGACCGCAGACACCACCCCGGCCAGAGCGCCGGAGGACGCCCCCGCGCTGGTAAAGAAAATCGGCAAGACCACCTACAAGGTGCGCGTCCATTTCAGCCAGACCAGCACCGAAACCATGAGCGACAAAATCAAGCGTATGCTTAAAAACGAGATACAGCAGATGTGACCGGCTGATAAAGCCAGTCGCCTTGTGCTAAACTGATGGTGGTACACACCAAAACTTTTAGCCAAGGAGGACATGAAAATGCTATACGAAGAAACGGAAAAGAAAGAGATTGAGAGGGTTTATGCGGTGTTTGCCGACTACATCCGGGAAAGCCCGTATCTGGAATGGTTCTGGTCTGACAAGCTGGGCTATCTGCTGCTGAAAATCGGCGCAGAGAAGCGGTATATTGCGGAAAATGTAATCATCATATACCGCCGAGCAGTTTGCCCGGATACTGTTTTCCGAAGTGTCGATGGATGTGTTGCAGATGACCGGCAACGACCACACCGAACAGACCGCCGACCCTCTGGAATTGGCCGAGATAAAGCGGCGCTGGCAACCCTTCCCTGAGCAGCTGCCGGAATACCATACCGTTTGCGAAAAAATCCTTGCCGGGGAAAAGTAACCCCACCCGTCTGAGTGTCAGGAGCATGAAAGTGCTTCTGACATTTTTTACTTTTTTCTTAAAGCCTTCTATTATTTTGATATTGTCAATATTAGTTGACACATTTTCCTCAAGGATATCACTGACTATGCCGCCATCTCCAAAGCCTCATAATACTGCCTGCGTTTTATCATAGGAGGAAGGCCGCCATTGGCTGAGCAGATCCTCCGGTTATTCCAGTAACTGAGGAAGTATCTCCAGATGAGCACCTTTAAATCCTCTACTGTCATCTGCTTTGTGTCATAGCGGTCATAGAGAAGCTCCGTCTTCATTCTAGCCCACATACTTTCACACCGTGCATTATCATGGCAGCGTCCTCCGGCACTGTTCATGCTTTGATGGATGTGGTTCTCCCGGATGGCCTGACGGTAGGTCTCGCTGGTATACTGCGTTCCACGGTCACTGTGGATGACTGCACCTTCCAGTGCGGGATAAGCAGTCAAAGCATTTTCCAGTGTATGGACACACAGATCTGCTTTCATATTTGTTTCCATTGCCAGTCCAAGGACGCTAAGATCAAAGCAGTCGAAAATCGCAGATACATACAGTTTTCCATTGGACGCCGGGATCTCCGTGATGTCTGTAATACATTTTTCCAATGGGGCATTTGCATGGAAATCCCGTTTCAGCAGATCCTCCGATTTCATGGATTCCCGATCTGCTTTTGTGATCCCATTCGGCTTTCTCTTTGGTCGATGGCTCAGACCCATCCGGTTCATAACCCGGTATACGGTCCGCTCACTGGGAATACGGACTCCCTCTGGCTGTTTCAGCAGCAGTGCCTGATACATACGGCTCCGTCCATAAGTATCGTTACATTCATCCTCGCTGATGATTTCTTTCATAGCATCCGTCAGCTCCTGATATCTCCATGGACGGTCTTTGTTCACAAGATATTTATAGAAGCCTTGTCGGCTGATACCAAGCATCCGGCAATAAAATGAAATTTTTCCGGTAATCCTGCCGTCTTCTGTTTTCAATGCCAGAAACATCATTCTCTGGTTTTTGCTGACTTCCGACGGCTGGCGGCGAAAAAAGCGCTGGCTTCCTCCAAAAATTCGTTTTCCTCCTTCAGACGTCGGATTTCTTTGTCCTGCTCCTTAACCCGCTTACGCAGCATGGTAATTTCTTCTGAAAGACTCATTGCACTGGCAGGGGTATGGGAACCTTCCCCGATATCCAGTTTACCGTTTCTTACGGCTTTTAACCATGTGTGGATGGTTCCTTCAGGGATTCCTAATTCTTTCGCGGCTTTAGTGCCACCAATTTCTTTGGCAAGTTTTACTGCCTGTACTTTGTATTCCTGGTCATATTTACGTGCCACTTTGAATACATCCTTGTTCTCTTGATTTTATTATGAAATCCTTGAGAACAAGCTGTCAACTTTTTTTATACCACATCAAACCATATCCAAAGAAGTTTTAGAAAGGGCAGGACTCGTTAGCTGTTTTGATTACTACAATGAGCGTCATACTTTGAAGTTATGTTGAACCGCCGTATGCCGATCGGCATGTACGGTGGTGTGAGAGGGGAGAAAATAATCTCCCCTACTCGATTGTATCCGCCAGCACACACTTCTGATGGATAAAGATTTTCGCAGACACAGCCGCCAATGTGTTACAGGAGACAAAACAGCTGTATTTTACCATAATAAGAAAGAGGATTTTCGACTCACGAACGTGAATTGAAAATCCTCTTTTTATTCAGAATGCCTTCCTCTATTTGATATTCTTCAGAGAATTAAGGGCATTTATGTTCCATAGGAAATGGATTTGGATTCCTATTCCTGTATGTGCAATAGCGGAATTACACATTTGTTTTTAGAATTCTGGTTCAATCAGTCCATATGTACCATTTTTTCGTTTGTAGACTACATTTACCTGATCTGTATCAGAATTTAAGAACACATAAAAGTTATGTCCCAACATCTCCATCTGGAGGCAAGCCTCTTCTGGATTCACCGGCTTAACGGCAAATCTTTTTGTCTTGACAATCTGGATCTCGTCGTCGTAGGAAGTTTCATCCTCCTCACCCTCATCAATAAAATTCTGGGAGAAGGAGAGAGCTGCCTGTTTCTTGTCAATGAGTTTTTTCCTATATCTGCGGATCTGACGTTCAATGATTTCCTCTACCAGATCAATGGATACATACATATCGGTACTGGATTCTTCTGCCCGGATGGTATTTCCCTTCACGGGGATCGTGACCTCAATTTTCTGCATATCCTTCTGTGCGCTGAGCGCTACGAACACTTCGGTATCAGGAGTAAAGAAGTGTTCCAGCTTGCCGATCTTCTTTTCAACGGCAGCTTTCAAGCCTGGAGTTACCTCGATGTTTCTTCCTGTAATGGTATAACGCATAAAAATCAACTCCTTTTTCTGAGATATGCATAGTATACCACATTTGTTGCGAAATTACAATTAAAAAACAATAAATTGACTAATAATTTGTGTGAATTTTTAATGAAAAATGTTTTCAGAAGCCGTAATATGTATATTGAATCACTAATAATCAGCATTCCAAAATGTCAATAGGTAAAAGCAAAAATCTGTAAAAAATAAGTAAATTTATCAGATCTGTACAAAAAAATAACACCACTGTTCACGGAGAAAAGCAGAAAAAACGAGAGTTATAAACTTGTGGATAATGTGGATAAGTCGGTGTATAAGTCGAAAATGCCGAAAAATCATAATAAAGATGGTGTGGATAACTTTGGGGGAAACGGAAGTGGAAAACTGTGGAAACTGTGGACAGATACCTGTCCGAACATGTGGTTTGTGCATATTGTTAAACATCGGGCAAAGAGTGAAAGGTTCTCCGCGTTTCTGTCTGAAAAAGATACATGATATGAGTCGAAAGATATGTTTTTGTTTGCCAGAAACGGCAGCCTGAGGACTATCGGGAAAGCAGCTATTCAGCCATGCCATTTTCTGTTTTCAGAAAGCATGAAAACAAGGCGCTTGGACTGTTCGGCATATGTCAATTTGTTCAGAAATATACTTATACAAGCCAACTTGCAACACGTATTTCCGCACAAATTGCCGCATGGCTGAATAGTTACCCGGGAAATGTAAATTTTTTATGAACAAGTTGAATAAATTCGTCTCAGGTGCTACAATGTATTAGATTGTACCATAGCATACTGCGTGCATTTACAGGGAATAAGGAGCATTTTTCAGACAGATACTAACAGACAGCAGCTCCCCGGCATGGCAGCCGCAGTTTGAATAAAATAGAGTTTATATAAAGGAAGAAGTTAGGAGAGTAAACCATGAACGTAATTGAGAAACTGTTCGGGACTCACAGTGAAAGAGAACTTAAGATGATCCGGCCCATCGTTGCCAAGATCGAGAGCCTGCGTCCGGAGATGATGGCAAAGTCAGACGAGGAACTGCGCGATCAGACCAGGATCTTCAGGGAGAGGCTGGCAAAGGGTGAGACGCTGGATGACCTTCTGCCGGAGGCATTTGCCACCGTTCGGGAAGCTGCAAAGAGATCGCTCAATATGGAGCATTTCCCGGTACAGCTGATCGGCGGTATTGTGCTTCATCAGGGACGTATCGCTGAGATGCGTACCGGTGAAGGTAAGACGCTGGTATCTACCTGTCCCGCATACCTGAATGCCCTGGCAGGAAAAGGCGTACAGATCGTTACGGTCAATGACTATCTGGCAAAGCGCGATGCGGAGTGGATGGGACAGGTACACCGTTTCCTTGGACTGACGGTAGGTGTTGTTTTAAATGACATGAACAGCGCGCAGCGTAAGGAGGCATATGCCTGTGATATTACGTATGTTACCAACAATGAGCTGGGCTTTGATTATCTGCGAGACAACATGGCGATCTATAAAGAGCAGCTGGTGCTGCGTGATCTGGACTACTGTATCATCGATGAGGTAGACTCTGTGCTGATTGATGAGGCGAGAACCCCTCTGATCATTTCCGGACAGAGCGGAAAGTCCACCAAGCTTTACGAGGTCTGCGATGTACTGGCCCGCCAGTTAGAGCGCGGTACGGTTTCCAAGGAATTTTCCAAGATCGATGCCATCATGGGTGAGGAGATCGAGGAAACTGGTGATTTTGTAGTAGATGAAAAAGACAAGGTGGTAAACCTGACAGAACAGGGTGTTAAGAAGGTGGAGGAGTATTTCCATATCGACAACCTGGCAGATCCGGAGAATCTGGAGATTCAGCACAATATTATCCTGGCTCTGCGGGCCAATAACCTCATGTTCCGCGACAAGGATTATGTGGTAAAGGATGACGAAGTTCTGATCGTAGACGAATTTACCGGACGTATCATGCCGGGCCGCCGCTACTCTGACGGTCTCCACCAGGCGATTGAGGCGAAGGAGCACGTCAATGTCCGCCGTGAAAGCCGCACTCTGGCGACCATCACATTCCAGAATTTCTTTAATAAGTTCAAAAAGAAGGCTGGCATGACGGGTACCGCTCTGACAGAGGAGAAGGAGTTCCGTAATACCTATGGCATGGATGCTATTGCGATCCCTACCAATCGTCCTATCCTTCGTAAGGATCTCAATGACGCTGTCTACAAGACAAAGGATGAAAAGTACAAAGCAGTGGTGGATGAAGTGGTAAAAGCCCATGAAAAGGGGCAGCCGGTTCTGGTAGGCACCATTACCATCGAGACTTCTGAGCTTTTAAGCAAGATGCTCACGAAGAAAGGCATTCCTCATAAGGTGCTTAACGCCAAGTTCCATGAGTTAGAGGCTGAGATTGTAGCAGATGCAGGTATCCATGGCTCCGTAACCATCGCTACCAACATGGCAGGACGTGGTACGGATATCAAGCTGGATGACGAATCAAAAGCATTAGGCGGCTTAAAGATCATTGGTACGGAGCGTCACGAATCCCGCCGCATTGATAATCAGCTGCGCGGCCGTTCCGGCCGTCAGGGCGATCCGGGTGAGTCCAGATTTTATCTGTCTCTGGAGGATGATCTGCTGCGCCTTTTCGGCTCTGAGCGCCTCATGCATATGTTTGAGGCCATGGGCGTGCCCGAGGGCGAGCAGATCGAGCACAAGATGCTGTCAAATGCCATCGAGAAGGCACAGATGAAGATCGAGGGCAACAACTATGGTATCCGCGAGCAGCTGTTAAAGTTCGATGAGGTAAACAATGAGCAGCGAGAGGTGATTTACGAGGAGCGCCGTAAGGTGCTGGACGGCGACAATATGCGCGACCTGGTGCTTAAGATGATCACAGATATCGTGGAGAACGCAGTGGATATGTCCATCGCTGATGATCAGACCTCTGATAAATGGGATCTGAAGGAGTTAAACACTCTCCTGCTTCCTATCATCCCCTTAAAGCCGGTGATGCTTACGGATGAGCAGAAGAAGTCCATGAAGAAGAATGAGTTAAAGCACAGCATTAAAGAGGCTGCCATTAAGCTTTATGAGACAAAAGAGGCGGAGTATCCTGATGCAGAGCAGATCCGCGAGATCGAGCGCGTGGTTCTGCTGAAGGTAATTGACAACAAGTGGATGGCTCATCTGGATGATATGGATGCGCTGCGTGAGGGCATCGGCCTCCAGGCATACGGCCAGAGGGATCCGGTAGTTGAATACAAGATGCAGGGTTATGAGATGTACGAGTCCATGATGGCTTCCATCCAGGAGGAGACAATCCGTATCCTGTTCCATATCCGCGTGGAGCAGAAGGTGGAGCGTGAACCCGCTGCCAAGGTGACCGGCACGAACAAGGATGCGTCTGCCCCGAGCGCGCCCAAGAAGCGTGTGGAGCAGAAGATATACCCTAACGACCCATGCCCGTGCGGTTCCGGCAAGAAGTACAAACAGTGCCACGGAAGAATTAAATAATCGACGAAATACCAGGGCCGGTGTGATATCATCTGAACACCGGCCTTTATGAAAATGACTGCATATAACCATGAAACAGCCCTGAACAGGGGCTCACAAAATATAGATTGAAAGTGGGTGAAGCTGTGGTAGAGTTAGATAATTTTAAGTATACGTTATCGACGTATGACAAACCATTAGTGGAAGTGAGGGATTCACTTTGACCTGGACAACAAGGTCAGACGAATCAACGAATTAGACCGGTCAATGGAGGAGCCGGGGTTCTGGGATGATCCAGACCGTTCCACCAGACTGGTGAGAGAAGCGAAACATTTGAAGGATGAGGTGGGCACCTTCAGAGAGCTGGAGCAGGAGTATGAGGATATCCAGGTGATGATACAGATGGGGTATGAGGAAAATGACCCTTCCGTGATTCCGGATATCCAGGAGATGCTGGATCATTTTACAGAGACTCTGGAAAAAATGCGCATGAAACTCCTTCTCTCCGGTGAGTATGATGCATATGATGCCATCCTCCGCTTAAACGCCGGAGCCGGCGGCACGGAGTCCTGCGACTGGTGCAGTATGCTCTACCGTATGTACTGCCGCTGGGCAGAAAAGAAGGGCTTTAAGGTGGAAGTCCTGGACTATCTGGATGGTGATGAGGCGGGAATTAAATCCGTTACCATTCAGATCAGCGGAGACAATGCCTATGGTTATCTGCGTTCCGAGCATGGTGTGCATCGTCTGGTGCGCATCTCGCCTTTTAACGCTGCCGGCAAGCGCCAGACATCGTTTGTATCCTGTGATGTGATGCCGGATATCAAAGAGGATATCGATATCGAAATCAATCCCGATGATATCCGTATTGATACCTACCGCTCCAGCGGTGCCGGCGGACAGCATATCAACAAGACGTCTTCCGCCATCCGCATTACCCATTATCCCACAGGGATCGTGGTGACCTGCCAGAATGAGCGCTCCCAGTTCCAGAATAAGGATAAGGCCATGCAGATGCTGAAGGCAAAGCTGTATATGCTCCGTCAGGAAGAACAGGCGGCCAAGGCTGCGGGTATCCGCGGGGATGTAAAGGATAACGGCTGGGGCAGCCAGATCCGTTCCTATGTTCTGCAGCCCTACACCATGGTAAAAGATCTTCGCACCGGAGAGGAGACCGGCAATGTAGACGCTGTCCTAGACGGCGGACTGGATTCCTTCATCAGCGCATATCTGCGCTGGATGAGTCTGGGATGCCCGGATCGCAACTCACGGTCAGAGGATTGATCCTGAAAATGGGGATGTCTCCTTCAATAAGAAACTGGAAAAAGCCGGATTAAGTTCCCGGCTTTTTTCGCGTCTGCCCAGTTCTCGCCTTTGGGTATAACTTCTCTTGGCAGTGAAAAATAGATGAAGAGTCTATTTTCCTGTGAAAAATGGTTGCATTTCCGCGGAAAATATGTTACCATCTTCCACATGGGTACAGATGTATTTCTGATACGGACATGATAAGGAAGGAAGAAAAAGGCTAGATGGAAGACAAAAGCAAGTATTTTGTGGTGAAGCAGAAAGCGGTTCCGGAAGTTCTTCTGAAGGTGGTAGAGGCCAAAAAGCTCCTTGAAAGCGAACGTGCGATTACGGTACAGGAAGCAACAGACAAGGTAGGAATCAGCCGCAGCTCCTTCTACAAGTACAAGGATGACATTTTCCCCTTTTATGATAATACAAAAGGAAAGACCGTTACCCTGGTGGTGCAGATGGATGATGAGCAGGGGCTTTTAAGCGATCTGCTCCATGTAGTGGCTGTTTACAGGGCTAATATTCTGACCATCCATCAGAGTATTCCGGTCAACGGCGTAGCCACGCTGACGCTCAGTGTGGAGATACGGGAAAACACGGAAAATGTTTCCGGCATGATTGAGGAACTGGAGAATCTGAATGGGATCCATTATGTGAAGATATTGGCCAGAGAATAAAGGGTCAGGCCGGACTGGGGTATGTGTCCCCTTATCTACCGATGGTAAAGAGTATACAGTATAAAAAAGCAGGGAGCAGAGGATTATGATCAAGACAGCAGTAATGGGATATGGAACCATTGGTTCCGGAGTGGCAGAGATCCTGGAAGAAAACCGGGATGTGATCGCCGGTCAGGCCGGTCAGGAAGTGGAACTGAAATATGTGCTGGATCTCAGGGGATTTCCCGACAGCCCGGTAGCCGATAAGATCATCCATGACTTCAAGATCCTTGAGGAGGATCCGGAGATTCAGATCGTAGTGGAGACTATGGGCGGTTTAAACCCGGCCTATCCCTTTGTAAAAGCCTGCCTGATGGCGGGAAAACACGTCGTTACCTCTAACAAGGCCCTGGTGGCTGCCCATGGCACAGAGCTGCTGGCCATTGCCAGGAAGAAGAAGGTCAATTTCCTCTTTGAAGCCAGTGTTGGAGGCGGTATTCCCATTATCCGCCCTCTGTACCGCTGTCTCATGGGTGAGCGCATTGAGGAGATTACGGGCATATTAAACGGAACCACCAATTATATCCTTACAAAGATGGACAAAGAGGGAGAGACTTTTGAAAATGCTTTAAAAGAGGCTCAGAACTTAGGCTATGCCGAGCGAAATCCGGAGGCGGACGTAGAAGGTCACGATACCTGCCGCAAGATTGCCATCCTCACAGCCATGGCTACAGGAAAAGAGGTCAACTATGAGGATATATATACAGAGGGTATCACAGGAATTACAGATATCGACTTTAAATATGCTGAAAAAATGGGAGCGTCTGTGAAACTGTTCGGCACCAGCCGCATGAAGGATGGGAAGGTAAATGCTTATGTAGCGCCTGTGATGATCGGAAACAGCCATCCTCTCTGCTCAGTGAACGACGTGTTCAACGGCATTATGGTTCGGGGAAATATGCTGGGGGTATCCATGTTTTACGGCAGCGGCGCAGGTAAGCTTCCGACAGCCAGCGCTGTGATTGCAGATATCATCGAGGCGGCTCAAAACCTAAAGAAGAATGTTCCCATGGGCTGGAGCAGTGAGAGACAGACCGTAGAGCCTATGGAAAAAACGCGTTTCCGCTATTTTGTACGCTTTGCGGGATCTTTCCGCAATAAGGAGCAGGAAGTAAAGAGTATTTTTGGAAAGGCCGAGGTCATTGAACTGTACGGTATGGACGAATTTGCCATTCTTACTGCAGAGATGGAAGAAGGGGCGTTTAAGGCAGCTGCAGCCGCTTACAATGAAAAGGCCGAAGCCCAGTCAGATTATGGGATCAAGCAGACGATCCGGGCTATGATGTAGAAATGTGAGAAAGCCGGTATTTGTATAAAATTAAGAGGTGTTTTCCTGACTGGTCAAGCCAGTGGAAAACACCTCTTTTGCGTAGCGTTATTTATGAAGGGGAATCTTCAGTATTCTAGTGAACCGGTGTATTCACCTGAAGCTGCTCCATCATTCGCTGCTGAAGCTGGTAAAGAAATTGATTGATCTGAGGGCCTTTTACCGGATCGCGCAGCAGATCGTAAAACTGGATCAGCTGAGAGAAGAAGAAAAAGGTCAAAAGAATGGAAAAACAGCTTAGCAGAAAGCCAATCATGGCTTTGGTGGGAATAGATCTGCGGGAGGATGAATCTGAATTCCGGGCCATAAGAGCAAGGACAATACCGCCCGCTCCGCAGATCAGCCCTGCTGGATAGTTTCCGCCGATCAAAAGGGATACAGGCAGATACAGCAGGCTGAGAAACACGCTGATAATGCCGCAGATGAGAGAACAAACGGCATATTTTTCCGAGGAAACCAGAGGATTCTTTTGTTTTTTATAAATACTGCTCATAGCGTTAAATAAGATCGCCTTTCTTTGATAATGTATGGGTCAATGTGCGACAGACAGGCTCCCTTTTTAGAACCTATCAATAAACAAGGCCTATTCTAACATGAAAACGTCTGCCTGTCCAGTGCGTCCGGGGAAGATTCATAAGGCCCGATATGGGGAAATGGAAGCACAGGGCTTTGGCAATAAAATCAGGCTCTCCGGCTTTTAATGCCCGTTTGTAAGGGGAGTCTTGCATAAGCCTGTCCGATGAATTATAATAAAACAGTTACCGAATGAATAAAGACAGTGAGGAAAATTCATGGATATTATTAAAACACTGGCCGACGAATTAAGCATCGGCCGCCATCAGGCAGAGGCTGCCGTAAAGCTGATCGATGAGGGAAATACTATTCCGTTCATCGCCAGATACCGCAAAGAAGCCACAGGTTCATTAAATGACGAGGTTCTGCGTACACTGGATGAACGTTTAAAATATCTCCGCGGCCTGCAAGACCGCAAAAAACAGGTCATTGCAACGATTACTGACCAGGGAAAGATGACGGCCGAGCTGGAGCGTCAGATTCTCAGCGCCGCCACGTTGGTTGCTGTAGAGGATCTTTACCGTCCCTATAAGCCAAAACGCCGCACAAGGGCCGCCATTGCCCATGAAAAGGGATTGGAGCCGCTGGCAGACCTGATCCTCCTTCAGGCGGTAAAAGAGCCTGTGGAACAGGCGGCGGCCAGTTATATTTCCGGGGAAAAGGGCGTAGAGACGGCTCAGGATGCCGTTCAGGGAGCCATGGATATCCTGGCAGAGAGGATTTCTGACAACGCAGTTTACCGCACCTGGATCCGCAATATGACGATGAACAAGGGACTGCTCCAGTCTGCTGCCAAGGATGAGAGCGTAAAATCTGTTTACGAAACCTACTATAATTACGAGGAACCGGTTAAAAAAGCTGCAGGACACAGAATCCTTGCCCTAAATCGGGGCGAGGGCGAGAAGATCCTGAGTGTAAAGGTGGTTCCTTTGGTGGATCAGATTGTGGGATATCTGGAAAAGCAGGTAATTACAAGGGATAATCCATATACATCTCCGGTGCTTAAAACCGTAGTAAAAGACAGCTACGACCGTCTCATCGGGCCTTCTGTGGAGCGGGAGATACGGAGTGAGATCACAGAAAAGGCAGAGGAAGGAGCTATCCGTGTATTTGGAAAGAATTTAGAGCAGCTTTTGATGCAGCCTCCTATTAGCGGACGGGTGGTTTTAGGCTGGGATCCCGCCTTCCGCACGGGATGCAAGCTGGCCGTGGTAGACAGCACAGGAAAGGTTCTTGATACTGTGGTTATCTACCCCACTGCTCCCCAGAATAAGGTGGCAGAATCAAAAAAAATCTTAAAGGACATGATTCACAGATATAACATTTCCCTGATTTCCGTGGGAAACGGCACTGCCTCCAGAGAGTCAGAGCAGATCATTGTGGAGCTTTTAAAGGAAATAAAAGAACCAGTGCAGTATGTGATCGTAAATGAGGCAGGCGCCTCCGTCTATTCCGCCAGCAAGCTGGCGACAGAGGAATTCCCAAAATTCGATGTAGGACAGAGAAGCGCCGTATCCATCGCACGCCGCCTTCAGGATCCGTTAGCGGAGCTGGTTAAGATTGATCCAAAGTCCATTGGCGTAGGCCAGTACCAGCATGATATGAACCAGAAGAATCTGGGGGCTGCTTTAGAGGCTGTGGTGGAGGACTGCGTGAATAAGGTGGGCGTAGACTTAAATACCGCCTCCGCCTCCCTGCTGGAGTACGTTTCCGGCATCAACAAGACACTGGCAAAGAACATCGTAGCTTACCGGGAGGAAAACGGTGCATTCAAGACGAGAAAGCAGCTTTTGAAGGTAGCCAAGCTGGGCCCCAAGGCCTTTGAACAGTGCGCTGGCTTTATGCGCATTACAGGAGGAGAAGAACCCTTAGACGGCACCAGTGTCCATCCTGAGAGCTATGGGGCTGCAAAAAAGCTGCTGGAGACGCTGGGATACAGGGAAGAAGAACTGATCAGAGGCGGTATTCCAGGCATCAGCCGCCGGATCAGGGACTACAGGGAAATGGCAGAGGAGATAGGGGTAGGCGAGATCACGCTCCGGGACATTGCGGGAGAGCTGGAAAAGCCGGCCAGAGATCCAAGAGACGAGATGCCAAGACCTGTTCTGCGCAGTGATATCCTGGAGATGAAGGACTTAAAGCCCGGTATGGTATTAAAGGGCACAGTTCGCAATGTTATTGATTTTGGCGCTTTTGTAGACATCGGTGTACATCAGGACGGGCTGGTGCATATTTCACAGATGACCGACCGTTATATCCGTCATCCTCTGGAGGCTGTCAGCGTAGGGGATGTGGTTGAGGTAAAGATTCTGGGGGTAGATCTGGAGAAAAAACGGATCTCGCTGACCATGAAAGGGGTAAAGGATGGTAATTGAGACATTTGACCCAAAAGAGACATACGATCTGGGGGTGAAAATGGGCTGCGAGGCAAAGCCGGGACAGATTATTTGCCTGAACGGAGACCTGGGAGTGGGAAAGACCGTATTTACCCAGGGCTTTGCGGCGGGGCTTGGAATCACTGAGCCGGTAAGCAGTCCCACCTTTACCATTGTACAGCAGTATGAGGAAGGCCGCCTGCCCCTCTATCATTTTGACGTATACAGGATTGGGGATCCAAGTGAAATGGATGAGATCGGTTATGAGGATTATTTCTATGGCCAGGGCGTTACCCTGATCGAGTGGTCAGAACTGATCCAGGAGTTTCTGCCTGGTCATGTTACGGAAGTAACCATTGAAAAGGACTTGGAAAAGGGATTCGACTACAGACGGATCTGTGTGGAGGAAAGAGCATGAGGGTGTTAGGAATTGAAAGTTCATCCCTGGTTGCCAGTGTGGCACTGGTGACTGACGATATTCTCACCGGAGAATACACTGTAAATTTTAAAAAGACCCATTCTCAGACGCTGCTTCCCATGCTGGATGAGATGGCAAAGCTTCTGGAACTGGATCTGAATACGCTGGACGCTGTCGCGGTGGCCGGCGGCCCCGGTTCCTTTACGGGTCTTCGGATTGGCGCGGCTACGGCCAAGGGGTTGGGGCTGGCTTTAAAAAAGCCTCTGATCCATGTGCCTACCGTAGATGCCCTGGCATATAATATGTGGGGAGCTTCCGGACTGATCTGCCCTATTATGGATGCCAGACGATGTCAGGTCTACACAGGCCTGTACCATCTTGAAAACGGAATGGAGATTCTTATGGAGCAGCAGCCCATGGATATGGGGGAACTGGCAGAGGAGCTAAACCACAGGGGAGAGAAGGTTATTTTTCTGGGAGACGGCGTTCCGGTATACAGGGATATGATCCGGGAAAAGGTAAGCGTTCCCTGCTCCTTTGCGCCGGCTCACATGAACCGTCAGCGTGCGGCCAGTGTGGCTGCGCTGGGAAGTCTGGCTTTGGATCAGGAAAAAAAACAGGGTGGCTATCACGGCGTTTTTGTGGTGCCAGCAGACGATTTTACCCCTGATTATTTAAGAAAATCCCAGGCAGAGCGCCAGCGGGACGCTGAACGTTCGCCGGAGGGAGAAACAGGCAAGCTTCCCGGGGATTATTGATTCTGACGGATCAGAAGGAGAGTATATGGATAAGAACGTTATTCTGCGCCCCATGGAGGCGGCAGATCTGGATCAGGTGGAAAAGCTGGAACAGACGTGTTTTTCCCATCCCTGGTCTAAAAAGCTGCTTGAAGAAAGCTTAAACAGCCGTCTCGATACCTGTTTTGTATGCCAGTTTGAAAATAAGATTGCGGGTTACTGCGTAGTCCGAATCCTGGCAGGAGAGGGAGAATTGCAGCGCATTGCCGTCTTTTTGCAGTATCGCAGACAGGGCTTTGCAAGGCGCCTTATGGATGAAGTGATGGCCTTTGCGCGCGAAAATGGAGCTTCGGCCATTTCGTTAGAGGTTCGGGAGAGCAATACAGGGGCCAGACATCTGTATGAAGCCTATGGATTTTGCCAGGAGGCGGTGCGAAAAGGCTATTATCAGAATCCGTCAGAGGACGCGGTCATTATGTGGAACCGCGGAATATAGGACAGAATGAGGAAAACTACGTTTCCTGGGGAAATATACAGCAATTTCCACTTAAAATTGCATATAACTGCGTATATAATGGAGAGGAATCGAAGGTTCCTCTCCGTTTTGCGCTGTGCTGTATCCCGGGAAACAGCCGATTTTGTTTGTCAGCCGGATGTTCAGTCATATTTCAGGCACTGCAGAGGTGTACGCGGCAACAGGAGGAAAATGAGAGATTATGAAAGAGAAAAGCGAGGCATATTGATGAAAAAGTACCATAAGAACGGGCAGCTGGAAACACTGATCTGCAACTGCTGCGGAAAGAAACTGGCGGTAGACCACGGCATCCTGCGTGAAGGAGCGATATCTGTCGACTATACGTGGGATTATTTTTCCGAAAAAGACGGACAGATTCACAGGTTTGATCTTTGCGAGGAATGTTACGATGAGCTCATTGGAGGGTTTAAGATCCCTGTAGATATAAAAGAGCAGACGGAATATCTGTAAAATGCATCTGGAGTACGGTCAGCGTTTCATGAGCCGAAGAAAGGAACGGTCTGGATATAAGAGGTTTTGCCGGATTTTGCCCGGATGCTTGATTATTATGCTGTATCTGTGTTATGATTTGAAAAAGCCGGCTTTTACCACGTCTATCTGTTAAGGGCGCAGGTAATTCCGGCGCTACTGACATAGAAAATGAGGATAATAATATGCTGGATATATGTTTACTGGGAACCGGAGGGATGATGCCCCTTCCATACAGATGGCTGACCTCCATGATGGCAAGATGCAGCGGAAGCAACCTGCTCATTGACTGTGGGGAAGGTACCCAGATTGCCTTAAAGGAAAAGGGCTGGAGCCCTAAGCCCATAGATACCATCTGTTTTACTCACTACCATGCAGACCACATAAGCGGTCTTCCGGGGCTGCTTCTGACCATGGGAAATGCAGAGAGAACCGAGCCTCTGACCCTGATCGGCCCCAGAGGCCTGGAACGGGTGGTAAATGCCCTTCGCATGATCGCGCCGGAACTGCCCTTTGAGCTGCGTATGATCGAGTTGACAGAGAACCGTCAGCAGCTTACTATCGGTCCCTATGTGATTGATGCATACAAAGTAAATCATAACGTGCTCTGCTATGGATATACCATTCAGATTCCAAGAAAGGGACGCTTTGACGTAGAGCGCGCCAGGGTGCAGCAGATTCCCCAGAAGTTCTGGAACCGTCTGCAAAAGGGAGAAACCATTCCGTACGACGGCAGGATTCTGACTCCCGATATGGTTCTGGGACCGGACCGCCGCGGTCTGAAGGTAACTTACTGCACTGATACCCGTCCGGTTCCTGTGATCGCTGAATATGCCGCCGGATCCGACCTGTTTATCTGCGAGGGTATGTACGGTGAGAGAGAGAAGGCTGCCAAAGCCAGAGAATACAAGCACATGACTTTTTATGAGGCAGCCACTCTGGCAAAAGAAGCGCAGCCGGGGCAACTGTGGCTGACCCATTACAGCCCCTCTCTTACAAGACCCGATGATTATATGGACGAGGTGCGAAAGATATTTCCGCGGACAAAAGCCGCCAGAGACGGCTGGAGCATGGAACTGGAGTTTGATGAGGAGTGAGGATAATGAACGTGACTGAAACAAAAGATATACTGATACTTGCGATAGAAAGCTCCTGCGACGAGACGGCAGCCTCCGTAGTAAAAAATGGCCGTACCATCCTTTCCAATGTGATCTCATCCCAGATCGATACTCATACAGTTTATGGAGGCGTGGTACCTGAGATTGCTTCCAGAGAGCATATTAAGGCTATTAACTATGTGATCGAGAGGGCGTTGACAGAGGCAGCGGTGACCTTAGCGGACATTACTGCTATCGGCGTTACCTACGGTCCAGGCCTGGTTGGCGCTCTTCTGGTAGGTGTGGCAGAGGCCAAGGCCATCGCATACGCCGCTCAAAAGCCGCTTATCGGTGTTCACCACATTGAAGGCCATGTTTCTGCTAACTTTATTGAAAATAAGGATCTGGAGCCGCCCTTTGTGTGCTTGATCGTATCCGGAGGCCATACACATCTGGTGATCGTAAAGGATTATGGCGAGTTTGAGATCATCGGACGTACCAGGGATGATGCGGCTGGGGAGGCTTTTGATAAGGTGGCCCGTGCCGTGGGGTTGGGTTATCCGGGGGGTCCTAAGGTAGACAGGGCTGCCAAAGAGGGCAATCCCCATGCCATTGAGTTTCCAAGGGGCAAAGTGGCTGATTCCCCCTATGATTTTAGTTTCAGCGGTTTGAAGTCAGCGGTTTTAAATTACATTAACCACGCGAAAATGACCGGGGAAGAGATTTGTGTGCCGGATCTGGCGGCGTCTTTTCAGAATTCTGTGGTAGATTCTTTAGTCAGCCGTGCCATTCTGGCAGCTAAGGAATACGGCTATCAGAAGCTGGCCATTGCGGGAGGTGTCGCTTCTAATACCGCCCTGCGGGCCGTCATGGAGGAAGCCTGCAAAAAGAACGGGATTTCATTTTACCATCCGTCCCCTGTTTTCTGTACGGACAATGCGGCCATGATCGGCGTGGCGGCTTATTATGAGTATATACGGGGAAAACGTTCAGGCTGGGATTTAAACGCGGTTCCCAATTTAAAACTGGGAGAGCGCTGATATGAGCAAAGAAAAAGGAAAGGTTGGAGCAATTGTCCTTGCCGGAGGTCATGGCAGCAGGATGAAGAGCAAGATACAAAAGCAGTATATGTTTGTGGAAGGAAAGCCTCTGATCTGCCATACATTAGATGCTTTTGAGCGCAGCGTGGCAGATGAGGTAATCCTGGTAACTGGTATGGCAGAAATTGCTGCTGTGCGCCGGGAGATCGTGGAGGTATACGGTTTTGAGAAGGTTAAGGCTGTAGTAGCGGGAGGGGCAGAACGGTATCATTCTGTATATGCCGGTCTGCGCGCCCTGACAGGCTGCCCATGGGTGCTGATCCATGACGGAGCGCGTCCTCTGGTAACGAAGGAAATTATCAATCGTGCGGCAGAGTGCGCCCGCCTTTATGACGCCTGCGCCGTGGGGATGCCTGTAAAGGATACAATCAAGATTGCTGATGCCAGTGGGTATGCAACAGAGACTCCGGACCGCCGCCTTTTATGGCAGATCCAGACCCCGCAGGCATTTTCATATGACCTGATCCGTCGGGCCTATGATGAGATGATGGCAGATGAGCGCCTGCAGCGGGGAATTACAGATGATGCCATGGTGGTGGAAAGCCGAACGGACCGGAGGGTACGCCTGATCGAGGGCAGCTATGAAAACCTGAAGGTGACCACGCCGGAGGATCTGGTACTTGCCAGTGCCCTGTTAAAGGCGCGGAAGGAGCGTAATGCAGCGGACGGCAGAGAACTCTCATGACATATATAATCAGTTCCGATAGTTGGACGGGGGGGGGCGGAACTTTCCGGCAAACTGGATATCAGCCTTAAGATGGTTCAGGAGGAGAGCAGGGAAGCAGTCAGGAGGCAGATACTCAGCCGCACCAGGATTCAAGTCTTAAAAACAGTTGTATTTTTTGATTGGCTGTATGGAACGCTTTAT
>SKEW01001061.1_pt1 | contig 18441 bp, 18 predicted proteins | sample 4841441 | NCBI WGS metagenome assembly SKEW01 (sample SAMN11008799, study PRJNA524170) | human gut metagenome | isolation source: fecal sample from pouch patient p41 | place: Israel: Tel-Aviv | reverse complement strand
CCAGTCCATTCCCATCCGGAAGATTCACATCACAAATAGTAACATCCACATTATTATCACTTGCAATTCTTTTCGCTTTTTTCACTGATTCTGCTGAAAAAACCTCATATCCGGATTTTTTCAGTGAGAATGTAATTCCACGATTTAAATTTTCATCATCTTCAACCACGAGTATACCTGGCATAGCATCTGCACCTCTCTTTATTAACTATTCATCTTAAAATGCTTCAATGCCTCCACAATTGCACTCTCTTTATCTCATCAGATGTTGACTTAGTCTCTGCAGATGTTATATCCACATCATCAAGTTCAATCGTGACATTAATATAATCATCTGGTTTTTTGTTGGGACAAAAGAACTACCGTCTCGACAGTTGTTTCAGTTTCCAAGGGAAGTTCTTTCACTTCCTCGCCATCAACAGGCACAGGGAAATTGAACACAATCTTCCTTATCCAGCTTCCGTCTTTCCTTTTCTCCGGGAACATCTCAATTCGCTCGATAAAGGCTTTCATAAACTCTTTCTGTTCCGCTTCTGTTGCGGAATGGTAGACTTCATCAAATGCCAGTAAGAGCCGATAAATATTGTCACCGGAGATTTTCTCCTGTTGAATGCTGCGGATTTGACCTTGCAATTCGCCAATCTGAACTTCGATTTCCTCTATCGTATCATACTGCTCATCATAGCGACGCTGCAAGTCCAAAATCTTTCTGTCATAGTGGGCATCGTTGATGTCCAAGGTATCCATCTGACGCTCCAAGCGACTTTTTGTTCCAAAGGCTTGCTTCAACTGCCCTTGCAGGACAGCGATCTGCTTTTCCATATCCTCTGTATCAACGGCCGAGCCGATTTTCGCCTGAATCGCTTCTACAAACCGGGGATTGTTGACCATAGCGGATATAATCTTTGCCACAAACTTGTTGATTTCCGTCTGCTCAATATTCAGTCGGAAGCTGCACTCATGCCCGGTAGGTGTTACCGTGTTTTTGCAGTAGTAATAATACCTCGTTTTCTTGTCCTTGCTGTGAGCCTTGGCGATATTGCCGTACATACTCTTTCCGCAGCATGGGCATTTCAGAATACCGGACAGGATGTGTGCATGGTCTGGATTATTGACCTTTTCCCGCTTAAAGGAATTGATCTTACGCTTTTCCTGTGCCAGATACCAATCTTCTTCGGAAATGATGGCTTCGTGCTGTCCCTCATAAATCGGGAACTCCGACTGCTCAACCACGTGCATCTCATTTCTTGTGCCTTGCTTCTTTTCCGTCCTGCGTCTGCCATAGGCTATCTTTCCCATGTAAACAGGATTGTCCAGTACGTCCTGCACGAAGTTCCTTGAAAATCCGGGAATGGTATTGTTCTGCCGAAGCTTCTTGATAAAGCCGTTGCGGTTCAGATATTTAGCAACTCCGGCAACGCCCTCGTTGGTGTGAATATAACGGTCATAAATAACACGGATTACTTCCACTTCATCCTCTGCAATGACAAGATCGCCGTTTTCCAGACTATAACCATAAGGAGCGAAACCACCATTCCACTTGCCCTCACGAGCCTTTTGCTCCCGTCCTGCCATTGTCTGAGTGCGGATATTTTCTCGCTCTATTTCTGCCACCGCAGACAGCACGGAGATCATCAGTTTTCCGGCGTCCTTAGAGCTGTCAATGCCATCCTCCACGCAGATCAGATTGACACCGAAATCCTGCATGAGCTGCAAAGAGTTCAGAACGTCTGCTGCATTTCTGCCAAATCGGGACAGCTTAAAGACCAGCACATAGGAAACACCGTCTTTGCAGTCCTGAATGTCATTCAGCATCCGTTGGAAGTCCTGCCGCCCTTGGATGTTCTTTCCAGAAAAGCCCTCGTCAGAATACTCCCCGGCAATAACCATATCTTCGTATGCCGCATACTTCCGCAGCTTGTCACGCTGGGCATCCAAGCTGTATCCGTCAACCTACATAGAGGTGGACACTCTTGTATAAAGATAGCATTTAGTTTGTTTCTTTTTCAGAATCGCCACCTCCCTCCTTCATTTCTTTTACCATAAGTTCCTCGTTGCGGATATAATACTCCAAAAGCCACAGCACATAATCCGGTGCATGGCGATTATCCAATTCCCACTCGGTCATAGTCCGGTAAGGGATATGGACGAGCTTGCAAAAATCTTTCCGGTTCAGTCCCGTGCTTTCCCGCAACTTGATAATTCTGTTCTTACAATCCATCTGTCTTTTCTCCATTAAAAACAAAAATACACGTTGCGTAATCATTATAGCACAGCTACACCGAATACGCAACGTGTAAATTGTAAATTTTTACGCAGCCTTATTCGTCAAAGACTGCACTTGATTGCTTTCCTCGGAATGCTCCACTTTCTGCGGAGCATCCTGTTCCAATTTATCCAAAACCTGATGTCCATATTTCTGGAGCATCTGGCTCATAACATCCACACAGCGGACAAATGCCGCATTATATTTTGCATCCTCATAATATTTCTTCAATAGGCAGTTACCTCCATCAAATTTCCATATCCTGTCCACGCTTACGGGCAGGGTGTTTGTGTTCCTGTGTTTCCTTTCCTCTGGCGAGGATGGAATTGACAAAAGCCCAAACCTTTTCAGATGCAATCGCTATCGCATCTAAGAAAGGCTGGGCTTTTTGTTTCAGTTCCTCATAGTCTTTATTCAGTTTTTCAAAACGGTCTTTCCAGATCTTTGCGCTTTTATCAGCCTGTTCGTACTTTTGCTTGTATTTGATTTTCTCAGACTTTTCCGCAAAGCTACTGACTGCATAATCCTTTAGGGTGCGGCACTCATCCGGTGTCAGAGTTATATTTCCGGTGATGGGATTTTTCTTACCCATCGACTCAATCTCATGTGCGGTCATAGCAACAGAGGTGGCAGCCTGCGTTTCCTTTTTCAGAGCTTCCAGTTTCTTTTTCTGCTTCTCCGTGGCAGCTTTGGCATCCTCCAAACTCTGTTCTGCCTGTGCCACCTGTCCGGTCACAGCTTCCAACCGCTGCTGTTCAGCCTGTACCTTGAACTGTGTCACCGTCAGATGCTCTTCGGTACTGCCACGCTCTCCACGCTCCACATCTTCGTATCCGGCAGCCCGCATAAAATTAAAAAAGTCATCCTGCAAGACACTGTAGGACGACTTCAAAATCGTTTTTCCTTTTGCGTTGAGCATGGGATTTCCGTTTTCATCAAGAACAGGTTTGGAATCCCATTTCTTACTGCGACTGACCTGTGTGATGACTTCCTTGACGGTTCCCCGGAGGGCTTCATCCTTGCACCGCTTCGACCAGAGGATCTGCTTTTCCACAACCGGGATATAAACCACATGGAGATGGTAGTGGTACACATCCTCGCCCAGAGCTTCGGACATTGCCCGGTTGCGCTCATCGGCGTGCATCACAGCGGAGAGGATATACTGCTCACCTCCCACGATCTCCACGGCGGCTTTATAGGCATCGGCATAAAACTGTTTTGCAAATTCATAGCCGCCGTGGTTATAGAAGTAAGCGGAGTTCACATCAAAAACCAACTCGCCGTATTTGATGGCATCCGGTTTCAGACCTCTGGTAGAGATAATCTTATCCTGTTCCATCTGTTCAAACATTTTTACATAATCATCCGTGGGAGCTTTGAAGTGGATGTTCAATGCAGAGCGTTCCGGCACAATGTCCTGATTGCTGTAGCTGTCCTTTTCACGCTCATTGTGTTCCTGTATTTTTGCCACATCTTCCGGAGTTTCCAAGTCCTGATTCCGGGCTACGGTGCGGTCTATTCCATCATTTCTTGCCATAGATTTTTTGTCCTTTCTTAAAGATTTGCAGACAGCGGGGAGCTACGGAGAGGCACTTTTTCAAAGTGTAATAACCCACTATAACACTTTCATCCATACTGGCTGCAAAGTGCCGTGGGCTCTCCAAGGGCTCTCCCGAGGGGAAGTGCGGTCGCTGCGGCGACCTCTGCTGACCAAGGCGAAAATGTCTGCACCTTTTCTCATGGTCAGCCCGTCTGCATGAAGCTGTTCCGACGAACTTCCTCTTGCAAACGGCGGCAGCGAAAACCATATCTTTCACTGCCTGTCCATAGGCAGCACTGCGGTGTGCCTATGGGGACGGGAGATGCGAGGGAGTGTTGCCGGGGCATCACTTCTCCCGTCTTTGCTGCCATACGATGTCGTATCCCAGCACATCGGCAAGCTCCAATACTTCCTTGTATCGGATGCTTTCCCGTTGTAATTTTGCAGACAGGTTGGAAACGCTGTCGCTCCAACCGTATTCGTCCGAGAGCAGGTCAACCACTTCCTGCATGGTCATTCCGGCACGGATAATCTGTGCCTTGATTTCATTGCGTACATTCATATTGAAAATTCCTCCATAATTTTGATTTGTGGTTTGGTGCAATAGCTACTCCCCAAAGCAGAGCAGATGCACCGAACAGTGAAAAGTCCGGCAACTCCAAAATCGTTTTATTTTCATGGATGCGATACTCTGTCCATATAGGCATATATCCCACTTTGTTGTTCCGTGGGATTTGGTCTAAAACAGTGAAAACACCCATTATTTCGTAAACTGGGTGCATGGTTTGGAGAAGCACGATTTAGTGAAATGGTTTCGTCCTGCGGTCAAGAACTTTGCTGTTTCCATTACCATTGGTTTTCAATGCCCGAAAACAGGTCAGTTCTGACCGCTGATTGTTCCTATAAAAAAGAAAAACGGGCAAAACGCTGCGTACATACATACAGAAAATGAAAGACAGGAATCAGTCCTGCCATTCATCCGGTACGTACGTACATGGCGAAACGTCGTAAAACCCGTTTATATTAGGTCGTGCCACTGCTTCCACGCCCATGAATCCCCATACCCGCCGTCCGGCAGAGTTGGTGACGTTGTTGCAATGCTCCAAATTAAATTTCTTCGCATTGGCAATCATGGCATCGCTGAAGCTGCGGGCTTTCAGAGGGGCAAGGGAGTTTTCCTCGCACCATAGGCGATAGATAGCGTAGAAGTCCTTGGAACTGATGGAAGCATCCGCTTTGCGCCGGATGTACCCCTCAGAATCCATGAAGTCAAAAATGTTGTTATTGTCACGCTTGACCGCTTCCCGGTTTGCACGGATGCGGTCACTCTCTGTAAACTTAAAGTTATTGGCAGCGAGCCGCTGCAAGCCTTCAAATGCCCAGAGGAAAATTCCCTCGGCTTCGGCTTTCATTTTCTCTGCAAGGTCAGGATCGTCAGCTCTGTCCACAGGCTTTTCTTTGGTGGTCAGCACAAGCTGTCTGCGGTAAAATCCATCGCTTCGATCATACAGTGCTTGCAGATCGCCGTTGCTGAATGCCAGCAACCGACAGAACATCCAGCCCTGATAACTCTGTTTGTTCTTTCGTTCCAAATCCATTCTGCCTTGCGCTGTCACAATGGATTTTACATAGTTGGTCTGGCGCAGAGCTTCCATACACATATCATCATCCACGCACAGCAGGATGTGTTCTAAATCGGCACGGGCGAAGCGGTCTTTAGAAATCTTTCCGATGCTGCCGTCTTTCATATTCGTGCCGAAGATGGTAGACAGCACCGCACCAATTTGAGATTTGCCCTCGCCGCCGTTGCCCTTAATCACCATCATGCGCTGCCCTTTGTTGGAGGGAATCAGACAGTAGCCGATGAACTCCTGCAACGTGGGAATATCTTCTTCATAGAGCAAACCATCCAGAAATTTCAGCCACAGAACAGGGGCAGGAGCGTTTGGATGATAGGAAACAGGCAAGCGGCTCTGTACGATTTCCTTTTTCCCTTCAATAAATCTTCCATCCAGCATGAGTGTTCCGTTGGCAACATGGATGCGGTCTGGCTGGGGAGGAAGATCCTCAACCATAGCTTCCAGTTTCAGCAATTCCATGATGTTTTTGATCTTCTGCGGTACGCTGCTGATGGTGTAGCTTTTCAGCTTTTCATAGACCTCGCCCCGCAGGACAATATCATCCGTTACCCGTCCATTGGGCGTAAAGAAAGCCCTGTTTGCAAAGATGATTCTGCGTTCATGCAGAAATTCTTCACAAAACAGAGCTTCGTTGATGTTCTGCCCGTCAAACCAAACGGGCAAATTCATATCAGGCGTTTTCCGGTTCTTCGCCATGGTGCGCCACCTCCTTTTTCTTTCGTGCTGTGTACTCTTTCAGAAAGCCGATATACCCACCTTTCATCAGCTTGTCCACCAATGCCACCCGTTCTTCCAGATCGCCCACCGTCAGCACATCTGCCATATATTCGATATGGCAGTGCATCTGACAGGCTTCCACAAAACGGTCATCCAGAGCATCTTCCGGTGTCTTAGGAGCATAGCGCACTTTCCAATCCTCCAGAAGATGCAGATAATCCGTCAGCACCCGGAAACACAGCATTTCATCCTCCCGGAACTGACGGATATAGGGAGGCTTTGGCTTGACCATAGCTGCGGCAGTGGGCGGTTTCGGGTCAAGCCCAAAGTCCGCAGCCAGTTTTTGTGCCGCTTGCAAGCTCGTCAGATCGAACAACCTTGCCACGAAGTCGATCACATCCCCCTTGGCTCCACAGCCGAAGCAGAAGAAAAAGTCCTCGTTCAGCTTCAAACTCGGATGCCTGTCATTGTGGAATGGGCAGCAAGCCATACTGTTGCGGCTGGCTTTCAGCCCGTAGTGTTCGGCGGCTTGCTTCACGCTGATTGCCGCCTTAATGTTTTCATAGATTGTCATAGAAAAACCTCCGTTCATAATAGTCTGGAAAGCACGAAGCACCCGCCGTGATTGGCAGGTGCTTCGCTCTTTCTACTATTTTGTTATGACGGATATGGAAAAAAGCAGGCTAAAAGCAGGACAACCCCATTTCAAAAAACAGGACAACTTTTTGGAGGATGTAGATTTCTTCATATTTGCATGGTATAATTAGAAAAATGAAAAAACAGGACAGGAGGGCAAACATGAATCAAGAACTGATGACATTGGATTTTTGGCAGGATACGGTCATATATGAGGGCAAAACATTTCCTATCGGTACTCTTGCCTGTGATGCACTGAATGTTCCTGTGGATACCATTGCAAAAATAAATGAGCAATGCGAGAAGATCAATCTGCTGCTTGGAATGTTAAACACCGGACAGGATGCTTCTGCACTCTTTCCTATGGCACAGGACGCTGCTCTGGCGATGCTGGGTATTCTCAGCAAAACGCCGCCGTTTTCCTATATGAATATTCCAACGCACAGAGAACGGATTGAAAAAACCTTTACGGCAGACAATGCTCTGAAATATGTGGAGTTTGCTGTAAAAGCCGCAACCAACTCCTTGCAGTTTGAAGAAATCCAAAACTATGCCGATGCAATCATACTCCAACGCTATACTGCTGTTTTCGGGCATCTGGCATACGCCCTTGGAGAATATCAAACCGCAATGCTTGACTTTGCCGAAAAATCGGATGACAACGAAGCAGACCGCACCGCAGATGGCTTTGCAAGAATGTTCGGCAGCTATTTCCCGCCGGAGTTCTCTATCACGGATGGCAATGCCTGGATGTCTACCCTGAACAACTCTGTTCAGTATGTGGCTACTATCCGTCCCGGCGAGGATGTGGCGAAGCTGGTCAAGCGGATACACTATGTATCTTTTGTAGGAATGTTCCGGTCTGATCTCTTTGAGGGCTTGTGTGTCGGTCATGCGCCGAAGAAATGCCGTATCTGCGGCAAATGGTTTCTCACCACCAATGCAAGACACACCAAATACTGCGGTGGTTATGCGCCGGGGGACAAACTGCACCGCACTTGCCGGCAGATCGGCAATCTGAAAGGCAGAGAACAGCGGGAGCTTGCAAACGATCATCCGGTTATCCAGATATATGAAAAACGGAGAAACACCATCAACCGCTATATCAAGCGTGGCAAACTGGATGAGGACTTAGCGGAAGTTATGAAGAAACTTGCGAAAGATAAGATGCTCCGGGCGAAAAGTGATGTCACTTATGCCAAAGGAGCTTATGAAAAAGAAATGGAACAGGCTGCTTTGAAGAAAGAAGCGCAAGCTAAGATGTAAATGATTTAATATGAGCCGAAAGGAGGTGCGCTATGCTGAATGATTTTACATGGAATATGAACGGATACATACCGAAACACTCTGTCAATCCGCACGGGGATGGTATCATTCCCTATGTGGCAGAGCGTATCTTCCAACTGGAACCGGAGCCGCCAATGGTGGACAGTCTGAATGAATATATCCTGTCTGCCGTGCAAGAAAAGGATTTGATGTATTTCTCGTTTTTTCTCCACCACTACGAACCGCAGCTCAACAAGCGCATCAAATCTTTTCTTGGTGTGGATGGCGGTGATCTGTATGACACAGACCGATTTATAGACATAAAGCTCTCCTGCCGGGAGCAAATGCTCCAAAAGCTGATGGACTATGATCCTGTCAAGGGTGCGGAATATGCTACATACATTTTTCCGTTCATTCGGGATGCTATGCTCCGTTTCCGCCTGGGCGAAGAAAAATGGTCGGTGTCCTCTCTAACCAATTACAAAATGGTGCGGTCAATGGCATGGCTGTACCATAACACCAAGGATGCTGTCAGCGAGTTTTCCAAAAAGTATAACTGTGATCTTGCCCTTGCAGAAGAATATCTAAAGGTTGTCCGTGGTATCCGCAATCAGCAGCCATTCTATGTGACAGACGAGGACGGCGAGGAAACTGGCGAAGATGTTGCCCTTGACGATACATGGAACTATACCGACATTCTCTGGAATGGCATACAGGCAGAAAAAGTGCAGCGAGCTTTTGAGAAGCTGAACTACCGGGAGCAGACCTTACTTGAAAAACGGTTGGCAATCTGTATGACCTGCGGGCGTGTCGGCTCATGGAAAGGCCGTCCCACCTTTGAGGAACTGGCAGTTATGTTTGAGGGCAGCACTGCCAGCGGTGCGGAGCGAGCTTACCGGAAAGCGGTGGACAAGCTGACGGAGCTTCTGGTAGCCGATGGTGCTATTCATGCTGTAAGCTTGAAACAGAAATCTAAAACCAAGCACAAAAAGAAAATCGCCGCCGCAATCTACGAATACCAAGCAGACTGCGACGGCGAATGGGGCGAGATTTCATTTGATTTTGAGAATGGCACAGCGGAGATCCTCCGGCTTGCCGATTGGGACACGATGAAAACAAATCGCTTTGCGAACAAGGCAATAGCATTTCTTCTGAACTGTGAGAACGAGAAACTGCCAACGGAGACAATATTTGCCTTTGAATCTTAAACATATCAAACAGAAAAAACGCTGCAATTTCCATCACGTAAGAGACCATCCCAAATTTTGTGTAAACCTCCGATGAGGTGTAGAATAGAAGCACCACATCGGAGGTTTTACATATGGCCAGAAAGAATCGTACTCCAGAAGAAAACACCCGGCGGGAGAAAATCCGAGAACTGTTGCAGATGGCAAACATCGGCAGCATGGATGACATTCAGAGCCTGTTTAAGGAGGCAATCTCAGAATTCATGGAGAATGGCCTGGAAGCAGAGCTGGATGATGAACTGGGCTACAGCAAGTATGACTGCAAGAACAAGGACACAGATAACAGCCGCAACGGTCACAGTCATAAAACACTGCGGACCAGCTTCGGAGATGTAGCGGTATCGGTGCCTCGAGACCGAAAAGGCGAGTTTGAGCCTCAGGTGCTGAAGAAAAACCAAACCAGCATCAGCCAGGACATCGAGGAAAAGATCTTGTCCATGTATGCAAAAGGAATGACCACAGGTGATATTGAAGCGCATATTCAGGATATCTACGGCGTAGAAGTCTCAGATACAACTGTAAGTCGCATTACGGATAAGATCCTTCCCATCGCAAAAGAATGGCAGCAGCGGCCTTTGGAAAGCGTATACGCAGTGGTTTTCCTGGATGCCATCCACTATCATGTTCGCAGTGAGGGGCAAATCGTCAAAAAGGCCGTATACATAGCTATTGGTATCAATCTGGACGGCAAAAAAGATGTTCTGGGCATGTGGGTCGGTGAAAATGAGAGTGCCAAATTCTGGGCAACGGTGCTCAACGGCTTGAGGAACCGGGGCGTAGAAGATATTTTCATTGCCTGTACGGATAATTTGACCGGATTTGCCGCTGCGATCGAAGCAGTGTTTCCCAAGGCAGAGATTCAGAACTGTATTATTCACCAGCTTCGGAATTCCAGCAAATATGTATCTTACAAGGACTTGAAAGCACTCATGGCCGATTTGAAGGCTGTTTACGCTGCGGTAGATGAGCCTACCGCTTTGGACGCACTGGACACCTTCGCTGAGCGATGGGACAAGAAATACCCCAAAATTTCTCAGTCCTGGCGGGATAATTGGCCCAATCTGAGTACCTATTTCAAGTATCCCCAAGAGGTTCGTCGCTTGATATATACGACCAATGCAATTGAGGGATTCAACCGTCAGCTTCGGAAAGTAACCAAGGCAAAATCCGTGTTCCCCACCGATGACAGCCTACTGAAAATGCTGTATCTGGCCATGATTGATATCACAAAGAAATGGATTGGCCGGAGACAGGATTGGCGCATGATTCATGCTCAGCTGGCAGTATTCTTTGCTGATCGCATGCCGGAATAACCTGCTGCATACCGGCATGTCAAGGGTCAAGATGAACGGGGGTTGGCGCCCCCGCCCTTGACATGCCCACTATCCACTGCTATTTTGAAAACAAGGCGGCAGCAGCTTGCGCCACTTCCGCCTTGAATAAATTTTGCTCTATTTGCACCGCATTTCGGTGTTTACACAGAATTTGGGACAGACCCTCACGTAAGGAGAAATTTGCAGCGTTTTTTCTATTTGCGGTTTTCTTCAATCCATCTTACAGCAAAATCTACCAGATCCCGCTGTTTCATCAGACGGATTGTGCCATTACCAAGCGATGCCTTGTGGATGGGACACGCATTTTCAAAAGCAGTTCCGATCTCATTAAAATCTTCACCATCTACAAAAAGTGTTTCGTACCGCTTCCAGACACGATGACCATTTTCCATGACCGCACTATGTTCGATACTGTTATGCTTACCGGGATAATCTGCCCGGACATCTGCCAGATGCAGCGATGTATTTTTGTCATATCCCACGCCAATCAATAAAACCAGGCCATCCAATTCATATAGTTTTCCAATAGGTGAGCCGTCTCCAAAAATATTGGAAAGGTCATGGGCAGCGGTCAAGTATTCAGCATACTTTCCCCATGCAGCCACAGAGCGGGCCGGATGATCGCTCCTTAGTGCGCCTGGCCATTTTCGGAACATTTCAGCAACGGCACCCATCGTGTTTGTAGGGGTAATCTCTTTGTTATATGCTGGCCAATTATCCCGTATCAATTGCCACCAATCTTCCGGTTCCTCCCAATGAACGCCTGTAGTGGGATCAAGGTTTTTCCATGATTGCGTAGGCATCATAATCGTTCCTTCGTTACCGACTGCTTCTATAAGTGCTTCGATTACCATCTGCGCTCCGCCGCAGACAAATCCCAAACTACTCAGAGAGGTATGAACCATGATCGTTTGTCCTTTACTTACCCCAACGCTGAGCAGCGCATCTAAAATATCTTGTTTTAATACAATTTTTCTTTCCATATGATAATCCTCCATTACTTCATGACGCTTCCAACTGGTTCATCCATTTTCGTCTGCGAAATACGATCAACGAAATGCCAAAGCGAATACACTCCTCAAGTGACAGTAGAAAATATAAATAAGGAATGGACAACTTCCAGACGAATGCACTTAAAAGCCCCAAAGGAACACCAAAACACCATGTACCGACCATATCAATGAACATGACATATTTTGTTCGTCCACCACTTCGGATAATTCCGCCGCCAAGAATCATGTTGAGAACCTTAAACGGAACTACAACGGCATAGACATAGAGTATCTGTACGGTCAAGGATTTTACCACGTTATCCACCTGATAGATCCCCACATACACCTTACTGGTGAAAATTACGATGGTCGATAGAATTACCGAGCCAATCGCACCGTAGAGCATCAGCTTTTTCGCTGACCAATAGGCCTCCTCGTTTTCACCACTGCCCAGGTGTTTTCCGATGATCACACTTGCCGCTTGAGACAATCCGCACAACGCACCGATCACCAATCCCTGGATGGGATTGGTCAAAGTCATAGCAGCACTGGCATCGGTACTCATGTGCCCGTAGATGGTGGCATAGACATTTTCCCCCAGACTCCACACCACCTCGCATACCAGCAAAGGCAGCAGCATAGACCAATACTGCCCCCAATTCATTCGGAGTGTTGCAGTGGGTTCTCCTTCGTTGGATTTCAAAAGGAAACCGTTTTTGGAAAGCATTAGGAGCATCAGCAGAAAATTGGCACATTGGGAAATTACTGTAGCAAATGCCGCACCACGCACACCCATGGGTGAGATCCCCAGCTTGCCGAAAATCATAATGTAATTCAAGCTGGTATTCAACAACGCTGACAGAATGCTGGCATATAGGGGAAGCCGGGGCTTTTCCAAACAACGGAACAATGTGGAAAGAAGGGTTGCTCCAGCCATAGGAACAAAAGTTCCGGAAATCAACATCAAATATTCTGCTGCCGCCTGACGGGTCTGCACATCCCTGGTATAAGCTCCCATGATCTGATTCGGAAACAGGGTGCATATTACCATAAACATTCCGGCAATGCCTGCTCCCAGCAGCAAGTTTGTAAAGAAACTCCGGCGGACTTCGCTTCGGTTTTTCTGCCCCAGATACTGAGCAATCATAATTCCGGCAACAGCGCCAATGGCGGAAATCACCACAGAATAAATCGATGCAAATTTTCCTGCCAAGCCCACACCGGCCACATTGATTTCACCCAATTGCCCGATCATGATTTGATCTACCATGCTAAAAGAAGATTGCAGCATGGATTGCAATGCTACAGGAATTGCCAGGGTGCATACTGCTTTGAAAAAATGATCCTTTGTTTTCATAACACACCTCCCAATTGATTTGTTTCCATTGTAGCAACCGGGAAGTGGAATTACAAAGGTTAAGTATGTAACTATTTACAAAATACGCTTTGTAGATTTGTGCAATTTTACTTATGTTCCTTCGTGCTTCTGCGTACAACTAAAGACACTGGCAATTTCACTTCTGTGCAGATTTCTTTACCTTCTCTCAGCTCTTTCAGCTTTCTAATAGCAATTTTTGCACGCAAAGCACCATCCTGTTTTATTGTGGTCAAAGTTGGAGTGACCATTTCACACATAGGCGTATCATCAAATCCTGCCACAGAAATATCCTCTGGCACTGAAAAGCCTTGCTCAATCAGGAAATGCATCAAATCTATAGCATAGTAATCTGAAACTGCAAACACAGCGGTCACCTGTTGAAATTTCTCCAAATTTGACAGATAAAACGACCATCTCTGTTCCTTTTGCATTGGGATCAGCAAAAGATCTGCCTTACCGGGGGCAAATCCCTTGCAAAAACCGCAGAAGCGTTCCATGTCCACGCAAATGTTATTATCCGAAATGCACAGAGCTGTTTGATGCCCTAATTCACGGAAATGGCATCCCATCTGATAGCCACCTTCAAAATTATCAATCGTGATGTTGAGTATTCGCTCCGGTTTTTCGCAAAAGCCATCATAAACCGCAAAAGGGATTCGCATATGATTACGCAGGTACATATAATCCGGATCGCAAAATCCAATCACAACAATCCCATCCATATTCCACATGGAGGCAAATCGAATGATTTCCTCAGCGCATTTGGCTTTTTTTACCATCATAAACCGTCCGCTGGATTCAATTTCTGTGGAAAGGAAGTTTAAGGAGGACGCAATGAAAAAATCATCCAGCGTGTGTCCCTCATATTTTTCGTGGTCATTGACAAAGACACCGATGATTTTGGAACTATTCCGTGCAAGGAGAATCCCTGCCATACTGGGAATGTACTGACGCTCCTCCAGCAAGGCTGTTACACGCTGAACTGTCTCATCGGAAACTTTATTTGTTTTACCGTGGATCACATTCGATACCGTAGCGGTGCTTAGTCCTAATTCCTCCGCAATGTCACAAATCCGCACACGTTGTTCCATTTTTGCTTTCCCTCCCATTTAGGTGATAATCTTCTTTTATTCTATTCATTTTACGCAGATAAGTCAAAGGTTATCCGCATAACCTAAACATGAAATAAAAAAGAACCACCCATAGAAATTTTTCTTTCCATGGGTGGTGTGATTGTTAAGTATCTAAAGAATTACATTCAGTTACAGTTTTCAAATAGGTTTCGGGATCGCCATTTAGTATCAGATCAGCGTATCCAACCGGGTCATTATAGATTAGATAATCCAGTTCTGACCGTTGATACATATTGTCGGCAACCTTGTTCTCGACGGCAATGGTATCAATCGCAATTATGCTGCCATTTGCAAATTTCAGTTCCACACAGGCAGTATCCATGTTGAACTCGCAGGAAATCAATCTATCCATAAGAAACCTCCATTCTGCGGGATGTTAGATCATCCCAAAATATTTGAACGCTTCTCGGATTGCTTTCTCTTTTTCTGGTGGACATTGTGGCTGTCTGGAATCCTCGGATTTCGGCAGATTATAGTTTTTGCCTACTTCCAACCCGCATTTTCTCTTTATCTGAGAAATATAAAGGCTGGACACCTTTAACCCGGTATGCTCCAACACATACTCCTTGATCTGCGGATAGGTAGCTCCATCTTGGAACTCCGACATATCCATATCTTCCAAAGAGAACTCAACCCGAATCTTTTTCGAGTCGACCTCGCCCTTGGAAAGCAAGACAACCGTCTCAACGGTACTTTCGTTGTCCCAACAAAGTTCCTGTGTCTCCCTGTCTCCAAAATACACCGGAAAACGGAACTTTATGTGCTTCAGGAATCTGCCATCTGGCTGCTCCTGCTCGTAAATGTCCACCTGTTCCACAAAGCTGTTAAGAAATTCTTTCTTCTCCAGGTCGGTGAACTTATCATATAGTTTATCAAAATATAAAAGAAATTGATAGACGTTTTCTTCTGATATTTTCTGTTGCTGAATATTCAGCAGGCGGTTCTTTACTTCCTCTATACTGTTCTCCACGCCTTCAATCTCATCATACAAACGGTATAACCTTGTCTCCATATCCTGATATTTCTTCTCATAAAATTTATCCATAATATCCAGACTGTCCATCTGCTGTCCAAGTCTTGCTTTTGCTCCGGTCAACTGCCTGTGCTGCTTTTCCAATCCTTCAATCTCTTTTTCTATTTCTTCTGTATCTATTCTTGAACCGATTTTATTCAGTATTGCTTCCTCAAACTTTGGATTCTTCACCAACTTCCGAATAACTTCTTCCACTGCATTGTTAATCTTCTCCTCACTCCATTGTTTACGATATCCACATTTATGACCATCTACCAGGCGACGATGTTTGCAGGCATAATAGAAATAATCCTTATATAAAGTTCCGTCTTTCTTTTTCTTTCGATTCACGTTTCCATACATACCGCTTCCACATAACGGGCATCTCAATATTCCAGATAAAATATGCTCATGATCGAGACTATGTGTCTTTTCATATTTCACACCTGTTTTTTCTCGTTTTTGATGGGCCAGCTCCCAGTCTGTTTCTGAAACAATCCCTTCATGGATACCATCGTGCAGCATATAATTTTCCTGTTTTACAATGCGATATTCATTTCTTGTTCCTGAAACTTTCTCGTTCTTCCTTCGTCCATAAGCCAGCTTTCCACAGTATACCGGATTATCCAGAACACCTTTTATAAACGAAGAAGCAAATGCGTCCAGTGTATTATTCTGTCGTTTTTTCTTTTTATATCCGTGCTGGTTCAGCCATGCAGCAATCGCAGAGATTCCCATATTGGTATGAATAAATTTGTCATAGATCAGGCGAATAATCTCTGCTTCGTCCTCTGCGATCTGCAATTCTCCATTTACCAATTCATAGCCATATGGAGCAAATCCACCGTTCCATTTTCCTTCCCTGGCTTTCTGCTTACGTCCTTCCATTGTCTGAACAAGGATATTCTCCCGTTCAATCTCTGCCACCGCAGACAGAACGGAAATCATCAGCTTTCCGCTATCTTTAGAGCTGTCAATTCCATCTTCAACACAGATCAAATTCACTCCGAAGTCCTGCATTCTTTGCAAAGAATTTAATACATCTGCCGCATTACGACCAAATCTGGAAAGCTTGAACACCAATACAAACTGCACCTCATCTGTTCCATTCTCAATATTGTCTAACATACGTTGGAATTCCGGTCTGCCCTCTACGCTCTTTCCAGACTTACCTTCGTCTGAATACTCATTTACAATTTCCATGTTCTGAAACTCCGCATATCTCTTGAGTTTTTCTTTCTGAGCATCCAGACTGTATCCATCTACCTGCATGGTTGTGGATACTCTGGTATATATATCGCATTTAATCTTTTTATTCTTCATAATCTTCCTCGCAGTATAACTCTGTTTTATTGTCCCAACTTAATTTTAGTACTTGTTCCAACTATTTTCAATACTTATTTTCCGTATTGACGCATTTCTTCGCCAATCGTATAATTAAGTTAGATACAGAGCATTTCTGTTATCAAAATATTGCCCGCCCACCATTGGCGACTTATAAATGATTGGCTCGAAAATATTGTTCGCCTACCGGAAGCGTCTAATAAATGTCCGGCTTGAAAATTATTTAGAAATAATTTCTGTTTTTGATATTGTGTTTTTATCACACATTGCATATACTATAAATACACAAAAAAGCCAAAAAAGAGGAGGTGTTAGTATGGCTACTTCAAGTATTACTCATAATTTTGTCGTATCCAATCCAAATAGCGTAAAGCGTTTTGTCGCAGCAATTGACGAAGCTGACCGTGACCGCACACCAAAGCAGACACTTCCCGGACGTCAGTTAACGAACCCACAGGAAATCTTAGCTTTAATGTCAAAAAGGAAGAAAAAACATGTCTGATAAATATTTTACCGTTAATATTCGGGCATATTTGGATAAAGACGAACCGACATATATCGGAGAGGAAAGTCTTTACGACTTACTCTCCGATTTTTCTTGTCCCAAAAATCCCGATGTGGAATACTTTTTATTACATAATGCGATTGAGTTTACCAAAAAAGATCAATCTATCACTTATCTGGTATTTGATGCTGAAGATGCTTCACTGGTTGGTTATTTTTCACTTACAGTAAAACCCATCTCTGTCCGTGCTTCAAATATCAGCAAGACAATGGCAAAAAAGCTGTCCCGTGTCAGTATTTTGGATGAAGAAACACAATCCTATACTACCGCAGCTTACCTGATCGCCCAGTTGGGAAAGAACTATTCTCTTCCAAAGGAAAAACGAATTCCTGGAAATATTCTACTGGGATTTGCACTGGAAACCATATCCAGTCTCAAATATTCCGTAGGTGGCGTTATGGAGTTTCTTGAATGCGAAGATAATGAATTTCTTCTGAGCTTTTATACGCAGAATCATTTCAAGCCATTTGATACTCGTATTACCGTTTCTCAGAATAATGAGCCACACACTCTGCATCAGCTTTTAAAATTTATTTGATTTAAAAATACATGAAAAAGCGACAGTCTGATTTACATTTTGTATTTCAGGAAACTGCCGCTTCTTTTTCTTCCTTATTCTGTTTTTCTTCCTCCAACTCCCGGAGGACTTCTTCGCCGTACTTATCAATCATCCGTACCAGAAAATCAATGCACCGCTCAAATTCAATATTCTGTTGCATAAGCTCCTCCCGTTATTGTTTGTTCTGAGCTTATTTTACAGAACCTGCCTGAAAACCACATTGAATAGAAATTGATTGTAAATTGACACAATCACTTTAAAAATATCCGCATTTTCTTGAGTCGAATGTATGTTCGTGCTATGATAGATATACTCAATCTTAACTACGAAAGGGGAATTTCTATTGAATCGATGCGATTTTTCTTCTATTAGCACTTGCTTAAAAAATCATATCAGCGAAAGTAATCAAATGAGTCAGCCTGATTTTTTATACGAATTATTTGAAGATTTTATGGATGATCCGGCAAATCAGGATTTTTCAATGGATAACGGTCTGGTTTGCCGCTGGATGACTGGTCAGGCTAAAATCAGTCCTAAAATATCCGCTTACTATTCCAAGCCATCCAATCAGGAAAAGTTAGCCCATACCATCCACCAGAATCTTCTTCCACTGATGTCTGACTGTAATATGGCTATACAAGATATTTACACTTTATTCATTCAGGATGACAGCATCTCAGATGCGAAAAAGAAAAATCTGACTCCCTTATATAAACCAGCCAGTTCAAGACTGCTGTTTCTTGCAAAACTGATTTCTTTTGGCATGGAACGCCAATTCATCAAACGTAATACCAAAAATCAGAAGCTACTCG